>ERZ795048.475-NODE-475-length-42160-cov-11.498516_pt1 | contig 42160 bp, 41 predicted proteins | sample MGYA00375132_ERZ795048 | MGnify/ENA primary metagenome ERZ795048 (study PRJEB30177, sample SAMN05720225) | activated sludge metagenome | isolation source: Anaerobic digester | place: Hong Kong | collected 2014-12-17 ...
ATATTGGACTCAATAATAGGCTACGGTTTCATACAGCCTCTTATGACTAGAAAAGGCATTACTGAAATTATGATTAATTCCGATAAAATCTTTTTTGAAGAAAAAGGAAGATTGCATAGGTACAATAAGAATTTTACTAGTCAGGATGTTGAGCGACTTATAAATATATTATGCAGAAAAACTGACCGGACGGTAAATATGAGCTGTCCTATACTGGATGGAAGTATTGGTCATGATATTAGGGTAAATATAGTTCTTTCTCCTATAGCTAATAATGGTGACAGTATAACAATAAGAAGATTTCCGCAGACTCCTATTACTGATGAAGATATGGTGAATGAGGGGTTTTTTGATAAAGAAATTAGAGATTTTTTAAGTTACGCAGTTAAAAACAGATATAACATATTTATCTGTGGCGGAGCAGGTTGCGGAAAGACAACTCTACTCAATGTCATGAGTACATTTATACCGAAGGATGAACGAGTTATTACTATTGAAGATTCCGTGGAACTTATGATGAATAAGATAGATAATGTAATACGCTTAATTTGCAGAAATCCTAACAGCGAGGGAAAAGGAAAAATTGATATCGGTGACCTTATAAAAAGCAGCCTTCGAATGAGACCGGACAGGATAATAGTTGGCGAGGTAAGAGGAGGAGAGACTTTATATATGCTTCAGGCTATGAATACAGGTCATATCGGGTCTATATCCACAGGTCATGCAAATTCATGTAAAGATGCTTTTTCAAGGCTAGAGACCATGGTACTTATGGAGTGCGATATGCCACTTCTGTCAATCAGAAAACAGATATGCAACGCTTTAGATATAATAATATGTCTAGGAAGGATAAATGGTAAAAGGACTGTTTTGGAGATATCAGAAGTATTGGGCTTTGAAGGAAATGAAGTTAAGCTTAATATGTTATACATATATGATTTTAATAAGAAATATCATGAAAAAGTAAATAGCGTTATTCGAACAGAGAAAATGGATAGAGGTATGTACAATGAGATATGAATTTATCAAACATGCGATAACGGTTGGTTTTGCATATGGATTTGCTGCGTATTGTCTTTATCTATCACAGCTTGTTGCAATATCCGTGTTTTTAATAGTAATGGTAATCTGTCTTTTGAATAAAAAACAAATGGATATGCTAATATCAAAAAGTATGAGAGACAGTTTTGAAAGATTTCTTGAAATACTGGCATCTTATGTAGCCATACCTGGTAATTTCATGCATGCATTTACAAAAGCTTTAGCAGAACATGAAAAGATATATCCCAAAGACATTCTTAATTGTGCAGCTAAGAAAGCATATATCAAGTGCTCTGCAAATATTCCTTCTGATATAATCCTAACTTCATTTGCGAAAGATATTAATATTCAGGAAGGGTACCTGTTTTGTGAAAGTCTTGTAATATGTGAAAAAAAAGGTGGGGATATCAATAGGACTATACGAGAGACTATTGCATTTATTAAAGAAAAAACCGGTATAGAACATGAAATTGAAACCATAACCGCGGAAAAAAGAATTGAGAGAATAATTATTAGCATATGCCCGTTTGGAATTTTAGCATTACTTAATTCAATGGGTACAGGCTACCTTGATGTTTTATATGAAGGGCTTCTTGGAAGAACTATCATGACAATTGCAGGAGTACTGTTCCTGATTTCATCATATATAGCTAAGAAGATACTGGAGGTAAGAATATGATACTAGTTTTTGTTTATATTGCGCTTATACTGTGTATATATATTTTTTCCAAAAAAAGTTTATTCGAATTTTCTTTAAAACACTCCAAATATCTCAAGCACTTCTATAAAGCTTTTATTCCATTATCTAAAAATTTCTTAAAATATGCATCAGTGGATAATAAAATGTTTTTAATCTATCCTGAAAAATCAGTAATAGATATAACTATTGTTCATATCAGTATGAAAATATGTATGTTCTTTATTATGCTTTTTCTTCCTATGGTCGCATTTGCAGTAAATGCTTCTACATATTTAAAAGTGATTTCATTTGTTATGTGCATTATGTCGGTAAAATGCATTGATTTGGATATTAAGAGTGAATATGAACTGTTAAAGGAAAAGATTTTAAGTGACTTTTCTATATATCTTACAAACATAACATTATATATTGGGTCAGGTATGACCTTGTATCAGGCATTTGTTCAGCAGGATATAAATATGCCAGAAGGCATATTAAAAGATCAGATGAAGAAACTTATAAAAAGCATTGAATTGAGATCAAGTCCGGAGGATGCCTTTTTGAGTTTATCGATTGCGCTTCCAATAACACAAATCAATTCATTTTGCTCAATTATGATTTCAGGGTTTAAGAATACTGAATCAGGTTTGAAAGATACTCTGAAAGCATATACATCATCAATATGGACAGAAAAAAAGAACAGAGCAAAGATAAGAGCTGAACAGGCGGGTGCAAAGGCTGTCTTTGCATTAGCAATCGGACTTGTAGGGATTTTACTGATACTTATTGCACCAGCAATGCTGATGCTTAATAGTTAAAGAAAGGAGTATGTTATGTATAACAGATTAAACAAAAAAGGTATGGGTACTGTAGAGGTAGTAATAATACTGGCAGTTTTAGTGGGTATTGCACTCATATTCAGAGAAGCTATTACTGATTTCATACAAAAGATAATAGACGGGACACTGAATGATGAAACCATAATAGAAAGGCTTAGGATTAATTAAGTATGATTAGCGAAATAAAATCAGGTAATAGTCAGGTGCTTATAAGGGTTATGGGACAAAACATGGAATGTGCTCCATATATGATTAAAATGTTGGAGAAAACAGAGTGTAATTTATTGCTGCCCATAAAATATGCAACTGATGAGGAGCAACTGTATGATACTGTGTATGGACTAAGTTTAGATGTATATATGAAAAAATATGGTTATACTCCTGACCTTCTTAAGAACCTTATGTACTCTATTCAGAGCTTATTAAGGGTATCAGAGTCTTATCTTATTGATACAGACCACATCGTATTGGATACTCAGTATATATTTGTATATGATAATAGTAATTTTAAGTATATTTTTGATCCATATAACAAACAGAATACAAATGAGAATATAAAAAAACTGGTAAATTCGATTGTTTCAGGAAATTTTGCGAATAAGGCCTTAACAGAAGCGATGAATCAACAGTCTTTTAGTCTTAAACTCGTTATTGATTCATTATCTGATGAAAAAGATGAAAAAATGATTGGCGGTTTAGAAGAAGATGAAGCAGTAATCCTACGTAACATTATTGATGCAGATGACTGTATAAAAGTTTCAAAGAAGGATGTGTATGTTGGAAAACTACCCTTAATTAATGATAAAAGACTTATTGGGAAACTTTCATCTTTTCGACATGGATGTATAAGATATTCGAGAAAGTCTGTGTACATTAAGGATTTAAACAGTAAATATGGTATATATGTTAATGGAGAAAGAATAAAATCCAATACTTTTTTTAGTATCCATAAGGGGGATATAGTGGCATTTGGAGACGATGAGTATATATTATTGTAGGTTAAAAAAATAGTATGGATATCTACTGTTATTTATGATAAAATTCTTTGTAATGAATATAAGGAGAAAACCTATGATAGCAATAGGCTGTGATCACGCAGGTTTTAAGTTAAAAAGTGAGATTCTGTCGTATCTCGATAAGAAAAAAATATCGTATAGGGACTTTGGAGCTTATAGCGACGATTCCTGTCATTTTCCGTTTTTTGCCTCTTTAGTAGCAACAGCCGTTCAGAAGAACGAATGCGAAAGAGGTATTTTAATATGTGGAACAGGAATTGGCATGAGTATAGCAGCTAATAAATTCAAAGGAATAAGAGCTGCTCTTTGCATGGATGAATACCAGGCACGCATGGCAAAAAGGCATAATAACGCCAATATACTTGTGTTAGCTGGACGTATAACGCCTAAGGAAAAAGCTCAGGATATTATTGACATCTGGCTTAATGAAAATTACCTTGAAGGTAAATATGAAACAAGAAACCAGTTGATTCGCAGAATAGAAGAAGGAGGAAGTATGTCAGGAACTAATTACAAAGATATGGCATTTGTGTTTGACCACCCGCTCATACAGCATAAAATATCTATTATGAGGGATAAGAATACGAATACAAAAGAATTTAGGGAGCTTGTCAAGGAAGTATCTACATTGATGGGTTATGAGGTCACACGTGAACTTCCATTGGAAGATATAGAAGTGGAAACCCCAATAGCGAAAACTACTGTTAAAGTACTTTCGGGAAAAAATGTCGGTTTTGTCCCAATTCTTAGAGCCGGACTTGGTATGGTTGATGGTCTTTTAACACTTATACCTACTGCAAAAATAGGACATATCGGTCTTTACAGAGATCATGATACATTAGAACCTGTTGAATATTATTGTAAACTACCTGAAGATGCACATGAAAGAATGATAATTTTACTTGATCCTATGCTTGCAACAGGCGGATCAGCATCTGCAGCAATTGGTTTCTTGAAGCAAAGAGGCGTAAAGAATATTAAGCTTATGAGTATAATTGCAGCTCCTGAAGGTATTGAAAAAGTACACAAGGACCATCCTGATGTTAATATATATTGTGCATGTGTTGATAAAGAACTCAATACTAATGCATATATTGTCCCGGGATTAGGAGATGCCGGAGACAGATTGTTTGGTACAAAGTAATGGACAGACCCTCGTGGGATGAGTATTTCATGCAGGTTGTCCATCTGGTTAAGACGCGTTCAACATGCTTAAGGCGTAAGGTTGGAGCTGTAATAGTCAAAGACAAAAGAATTTTGGCTACCGGTTATAACGGAGCTCCAATTGGATGCAGACACTGTGAAGAAGTTGGCTGTTTAAGACAAAAGCTGAATGTACCCTCTGGAGAAAGACACGAACTATGCAGAGCGATTCATGCAGAGCAGAATGCTATTGTTCAGGCAGCTAGAGCAGGTACATCAATAGATGGAGCAACAATATATGTTTCAGCTCAACCCTGCGTAATCTGTGCTAAGATGCTTATTAACTCAGGTATTAAAAGAATTGTTTTTGAAGGGGATTATCCTGACGAATTATCTAAGGAACTGCTTGATGAGTCAGGTTTAGAATTGGTTAAATACGGAGGATGATTTGAGTTATCTGTATACCTTTTTAGCATCATTTATTATTGCCTTTGCATTAAGTCCTCTGGTAATCAGATTTGCTAAAGCAAAAAAAATATTGAAGTATCCTAAAAGAAACAGGGATGTGCATACTGAACCGGTACCTTTACTTGGAGGTACCGCTATAATTATCTCTTTTTCGATTTCCATTCTTCTGAATTATTTAATAAACCCTAATTTTTATGTTACCATCGAGGTAATAGGGCTTGCAGTGGGTATAGTAATAATATCATTTATGGGTATTCTGGATGATATATATGATCTTAAGCCAGTTATAAAAGCTGGTTTTCAGTTTCTTGCTGCTATTGCAACTGTTTTAATATCAGGTTCAAAAATTGCATATTTTACGAATCTTGGGCAAAATAACAATCTTGTTTATTTACCCGAAATCATTTCTTTCATAGCTACAGTTTTGTGGATATTCATGTTAACAAATGCATTTAATATAATCGATGGTTTGGACGGGCTGACGACAGGAACAACTATTATTTGCTCTTTGACATTATTCTTTATTACTTTCGTTCGTCCTGATGCAAATCTCGTCGGAGAATATATACCTATACTTTTAATAGCGCTTAGCGGAGCTGCTGCAGGATTTCTTCCTTTTAACTTTAATCCTGCAAAACTGTATCTTGGAGAGACAGGTGCTGCATTTTTAGGTTTTACTGTTGCGGTCATTTCAATTCAGGGAACAATGAAAGCTCATGCTGCAATTGCTGTATTTATACCATTAATAGCAATGGGGTTGCCGATACTGGATATATCATTGGCATATTTTAGAAGAATAATTATGAAAAAGCCTATTGCAGTAGGCGACCGTGACCATATTCATCACAGGCTTATGAAAATGGGATTATCTCAAAGAAAAACTGTTTTGATACTATATTTTATAAATATTGTATTTGGAGTCACAGCATATTTGTTATCAGGTCAGCAATACAGCAGATTCTGGATATACTTTGCGATAGTTTTAATTTTACTAGGATTAGCAGTCTATGTACTATATGGACCATTACTCAAACAGGCTGCAAAAAATGGAAATGGGAATTCAGTTACACAAGAAAAGGAGGAATCAGAGGATGATTAAGGTCATATCAGTTTTTGGAACAAGGCCTGATACTATAAAGATGGCTCCTCTGGTGGCTTTGCTTGATAAAGATGAATCTTTTGAACATATAGTATGTGTTACAGGACAGCATAGGGAAATGGTCAAACAGATTCTTGAAGTGTTTGATATAAATCCAAAATATGATTTAGATATAATGAAGCAGGGGCAGAGTCTGGATTATGTCACTTCTGCAATACTTGTACGATTTAGTGAAGTACTGGATATAGAGAAACCAGATATGATATTAGTGCATGGCGATACCAATACATGTTTATCTGCTTCTATTGCAGCTTTTTATAAGAAAATACCTATTGGTCATGTAGAAGCGGGTTTAAGAACTGAAGACATCTTTTCTCCATATCCCGAGGAGTTTTGCAGAAGGACAGTTGATTCAATAGCCACCTTGTATTTCGCTCCTACAAAAAGTAATGCAAATAATTTAATTAATGAGAAAATTGATACAGACAGGATATTCATTACAGGAAATACTGTAATAGATACTCTTAAAACAACAGTAAAGGAAAACTATATCTTTAATGAGCCGATGTTAAATGATATAGACTATAAAAACAAAAAAGTTATTCCTATAACAGCTCACCGAAGAGAAAATATAGGTATAAATCTGGAAAACATATGTAATGCAGTCAAAACACTTGCTAAAGAATACAAAGACAGCCATTTTATTTATACAGTTCATCCAAACCCGAAGGTAAGAACAACGGCAGAAAAGATTTTGTCTGGTATTGGAAATGTTACATTACTGCCTCCATTAGTTTTTACTGACCTTCATAATTTAATGGCAAGAGCATACTTTGTAATGACAGATTCAGGCGGTCTCCAGGAGGAAGCTCCTTCATTAGGAGTTCCAGTCCTTGTATTAAGAAAAGAGACTGAACGGCCAGAAGCTGTTGAGGCGGGTACTGTCAAACTGACAGGAGTGAAACTGAACGATATATTAACTGATGCAAAAATGTTATTTGATGACCAAACATTTTATGCAAAGATGAAAAATGCAGTTAATCCATATGGTGACGGGAACGCATCTCAAAGAATAGTTGATTCCATAAAAGCATATTTTAATAATCTTTAGTTATTTTATTAGTTTATCTATCTTGTATTTTGATTTTTTTGATATATGAGGTATAATCCAAACGGTTATTTTAGTGAAAGATTTTTTATGAATGAAAGAAATATAATATATAATAAATTACAGAGGTAAAAATGCAGGACAAATTAAGGAACATAGAAAGAAGATATGAAGAGATAAATGCACAACTATCTGATCCGGATATATTGGCCAATCAGGAAAAGTATGTAGCTTTAATGAAAGAGTTGAATGAAATTTCTGAGATAGTTAAAGTGTTCAGAGAGTATACAGAAACATTGACAGGTATTGAGGATGTTTATTTAATGCTGAAGGAAAATTCTGATGATCCGGATTTCAAAACAATGCTTGAAGAAGAGCTGGAAATGTTTGAAGAAAAAAAACCTGTATTGGAACAAAAACTTAAAGTACTTCTTCTGCCGACAGATCCCAACGACAACAAAAACGTTATCATTGAGATTAGAGGTGGAGCCGGAGGAGATGAAGCAGCATTGTTTGCAGCAAATCTTCTTAGAATGTATACAATGTATGCTGAATCAAAAAAGTGGAAGACAGAGGTTCTTGATTTAAATGAGATAGGTATAGGTGGGATTAAGGAAGTTGTATTCTCAATAAATGGTAATGGAGCATACAGCAGGTTTAAATATGAAAGCGGTGTACACAGGGTCCAAAGAGTTCCTGAAACTGAGTCTCAAGGAAGGATACATACATCAACAGTAACTGTAGCTGTCTTGCCTGAAGCTGAGGAAGTGGATGTTGATTTAAATCTTAATGATGTTCAGGTTGATACTTACCGTTCATCAGGAGCTGGCGGACAGCATGTAAATAAAACTGATTCTGCAATAAGGCTTACTCATCTGCCTACTGGTATAGTTGTTGCCTGTCAGGACGAAAGAAGCCAGCACAAGAATAAAGATAAAGCATTTAGGATTTTAAGGAGTAAACTATATGATCTTGCTCAGGAAAATCAGGATAAAGAAATTGCTCAAAATAGAAAAAGCCAGGTAGGTACAGGCGACAGAAGTGAGAGGATTAGAACATATAATTTCCCGCAAGGCCGTGTAACAGACCACAGGATAGGACTGACGTTATATAAAATTGATTCTATTATGAATGGTGATCTTGATGAATTAATGGATGCTTTAATAACAGAAGATCAGGCTAGAAAGCTGTCAAATCAGGATGAATAATATAAAGACAAGGCTTTTTAACACTGTAAATGAAGAGAGCCTGAAAGAAAGCGCAGATATAATAAAAGGAGGAGGCATTGTAGCGTTTCCTACTGAAACTGTTTACGGGTTAGGAGCGGATGCTTTGAATCCAAATGCTATTGAAAAGATATTTTTAGCAAAAGGAAGACCCAATGACAATCCATTAATAATACATATTCATAATATATCTGTTTTAGATAAGTATGTTAAGGAAATACCTTCTGTGTTAACAATGCTTTCAAAACTTTATATGCCAGGACCTCTTACTGTTGTTTTAAAAAAGAAAGATATTATTCCAAACAATGTTACAGCAGGGCTGGATACAGTCGCTGTCAGAATTCCGGATAATGAAATCGCATTAAAACTTATTGAATATTCTAATACCCCAATAGCTGCTCCAAGCGCGAATATATCAGGCAGACCAAGTCCTACTATGTATGAGCATGTAGTAAGTGATTTATTTGGAAAGGCAGACGCAATTATAAACGGAGGAAAGACCAGGATAGGACTGGAGTCAACGGTACTTGATCTGACAACAGAAATACCTGTTATCTTAAGACCGGGCGGAGTGTCATATGAGAGTTTGAAACTTATACTTACTGATGTTGAAACAGCTTATTCTTTTGATACAGAAAAACCTAAATCTCCGGGAATGAAGTATAAGCATTATGCTCCTATTGCTGATATGGTTATTGTAAAAGGTAAAACTGATGATGTAGTTAGAAAGATAAATGAAATATCAGATGATGATTGTGCAGTTTTATGCTGTAAAGAAACATATGAAAGATATATTTCAAATAATAAATTAAGTGCGGGAAGTATTAATGATCCTTCAGAAATTGCATCAAACATATTTCAGTGCTTAAGACTGTTTGATCAGATGAAGATTAAAAAGATTTTTTGTGAATATTTTGAAATGAAAGATATAGGTGAAGCGGTGATGAACAGATTACTAAAGGCTGCTTCACAGAATATAATCAAGGTGTAGTATGTCACAGATTTTAGAAGCATGCATGGTCATATGTTTTGGTATATCATGGCCAATGAACATTATTAAATCATTAAGGTCAAGAACAGCTAAAGGCAAAAGTCTTCTTTTTTTGATACTGGTTCTTCTTGGTTATTGTTGTGCTATAACAGGTAAGATTATTTCTGATTCTGTTAACTGGGTTTTTTGGTTCTATGTAGTCAACCTTGTAATGGTTATAACAGATATAGTTCTTTACTACATAAACAGAAAGGCAGACATAGAAGCGGATGGATATACTCACAATAGGAAATAGTTTTTCGCAGGATATTACGACATATCTTCAGAGAATATCTAACAAAGATATATATGTTCGTAATATATACATACCAGGTTGCAGTCTGGAACAGCATGCGAATAATATTCTAAATGACAATAAAACATATGAATATCAAAAAGATGGAAGAAGGCTTTATATGACAAACCTAAAAGAAGCTCTTTATAAAAGACAATGGGATATAATAACTTTACAGCAGGTAAGTCACTTAAGCGGGATTGAATCTAGCTATCATCCTTTTCTTGTTGCATTAATACAATACATTGAAGAAAAATGTCCGAATGCAAAACTGATGTTTATTAAGACATGGCCTTATGAAAAGGGCTGTAGTCATTCTGGTTTCCAAAATTATAACAATGATACATATACTATGTATAAGTCTATAACTAATGTTGTTGAAAATACATCAAAAAGATATAATCTTGAAATCATTGATGTTGGAAATACTATATATAACGCATATATAAAAACATCTAATGGCTCTGATATTGAAAAAATAGAATATTATCGTGACGGATTTCATCTTTCCATACCGCAAGGAAGATATTTAGCTGCGCTAGCTTTTCATAATCATTTATATGGAAAAGATGGAATTAATTATAAATACAAGCCTAAAAAAATGACCAAAATTCAGCAGGAGATACTGCTTAATCACATATAAGGGCAATTTGTTTTATCATATGTTCATTGCTAACAGATACTAAATAAGGTATAATTCTATTACCATACTAGACGGGGAGTTAGCGGTGCCTTGTAATCTGCAATCCGCTATAGCAGAGTTGAAATCCCGTCTGAGGGTTAATAGCAGTGGAGCAGCCGCATGTAAGCGGTTATGAGGGCTGGGTCTTGTGCAATCGAAGCTTGTGAACCTCGTCAGGTCTTAGCGGAAGCAGCGATAAATGAGATACTCGGTGTGCCATAAGAGCGCCTGGCCTGAGCCTTTTATATGTAAAGCGTCTGTTGTTATTATTCGAAGACGGGTGTATGGTATTTTTTAGGAGAACTTATGGCGCATATTGCATTATACAGAGAATGGCGTCCTACCTCATTTGAAAAAGTTGTGGAGCAGGAACATATAACGAAGACCTTAAAAAGGGCTGTGGTAACAGGTCGTATTTCTCATGCATACCTTTTTAGCGGGACCAGAGGTACTGGAAAGACTTCATTAGCAAAGATTTTTGCCAGAGCTGTAAATTGTCTTGACCCAAAAGATGGAGAACCATGCAATAAGTGTGAAATATGTAAAAAAGCTCTTGATGAGACTTTGATGGACATAGCTGAAATAGATGCTGCATCAAATAATTCTGTAGACAATATAAGAAGGATTTGTGATGAAGTGAACTATATGCCTTCGTTAGCGAAATTTAAAGTATATATAATTGATGAAGTGCATATGTTAAGTACATCGGCTTTTAATGCATTACTCAAAACATTGGAAGAACCGCCTTCATATGCAATTTTCATATTATGCACAACTGAACCGAATAAATTACCTGCAACTGTTCTTTCAAGATGTCAAAGATTTGATTTTCACAGAATAACAGTTAAAGGTATTGAACAAAGATTGAAACTGATTGCAAAATCAGAAAACGAAAATATTACTGATGATGCAACAGAAATGATAGCAAGAATATCTTTTGGAGCAATGAGAGATGCAATCAGTTTGCTAGACCAGTGTATTTCTTCAACCGATAAGACAATTGAAGTTGATGATGTACTAAACTGCGCTGGTTTAATTGATGAAAAGTCTAATGCCAAAGTGTCCAAAGCATTAGCGGAAAATGATGTAAAAGGAATATTATCAAGCGTCAATGATGTTATAGCGGAAGGGAAAAGCCCTTCAAGATTCTTGTCTGGATTATTAGGATATCTAAGAAACATTTTAGTATGTATGAATATTAATGATCCGTCAGATTTTATTGAAGCAGACAGTAATGCGATAGAACAGATGAAAACATTATCAAAAATGTTTGATGCAGATACAGTTATAAGATATATAAAAGAATTGTCTGAAAATGAAGCAGTCTTAAGAAGAGCATCCCAGCCAAAAACATATTTAGAAATAATGCTAATTGGACTGTTAGTTAAAGAAGATGTTAAACCAATAGAAGAAAAATCGGAGACAAAGAAACAAGCAATAAAGGAAATTAAAGAAGAAAAATCATATGAAACAGAAAAAAAAGCATCTGACATCAGTATTGAATCTTCAGTAAAACAGCCAGAGAAACAATCACAGAGTAAAGCCTGGTCAAAATTTATACAAGACAGGATTTCAGAAGGTTCAAAAGATGTTTTTGAGTTAAAAGATTCATCTATTGAGATAGTAGGCAATCAGGCTAAAATTACTGTACAGAGTACATTTTTAAAAGACTCACTAGAGTATAACAAAGACGAGGTTCTTAAAGAGATTCAAGGGTATAACTCTGAGATAAAAAATGTAAAATTCGTATGTTCTGCAAATAATGTACAAGTAAATACTATAGAAGGTGATTTGCTTAAAATAGGAAAAGAACATAACATAGAAGTAGAGATAGAATAAAGGAGGTAGCTTAGATATGGCACGTGGAATGATGGGCGGAAATATGAACTATAACAGCATGATTAAGCAGGCACAGAAGATGCAGGCTGACATGGCGAAAGCTCAGGAGGAATTGGAAGAAAGTAAATTTGAGTCAACAGCAGGAGGAGGAGCAGTAACTGTTACTCTAAAAGGCGATTACACTATGGAATCGATAGCTATAGATCCCGAAATATTGGAAGATGCCGATGTTGAAATGCTTCAAGATCTAATACTGACAGCATTTAATGAATCTGTTGAAAAAATAAATGCAAAAAAAGAAGAAACAATGGGAAAAGCGACCGGTGGCTTAAGGATGCCTTTTTAAATGGCAGACATGTATCCAAAACCATTATCAAAACTTATAGCAGCTTTCGAGATGTTTCCTGGTATTGGAAGGAAAATGGCATCAAGACTTGCTTTTTATCTTCTTACTATGGATGATGACAGGATTAAGTTCATATCAGATGCGATAAAAGATGCAAAAGCAGGATTGTCATATTGTTCGATATGTTGCAATATTACCCAGAATGACCCTTGTGAGATATGTAAATCAGACAGGGATCATTCCGTTATATGTGTTGTTTCATCAGTAAAAGATCTTATGGCTATGGAACGGACATGCGAATTTGATGGTGTGTATCATGTTCTTCACGGAGTTATTTCTCCTATGGAGGGAGTTAATCCTGAAGATCTTAAGATTAAGGAATTGTTAAAAAGGCTTGATAAAGGTGTTACTGAAGTTATAATTGCTACTAATTCTTCTGTTGAAGGAGAAGCTACAGCTATGTATCTTTCAAGGCTTATTAAACCATTTGACATAAAAGTTACAAGGATAGCTCATGGTATTTCTGTGGGGACAGAGATAGAATATGCAGATGAAGCTACCCTCATAAGAGCGCTAAAGGGGAGAATTGCAATATAAAAAGCAGATTATTGCTATATTTGTTACAAAACTGCAACAAATTTAGTATTGCAATCGGCAGAAATTTTTAATATAATGGCAAAAGTGATATTTTAGAGAAAGGGGCATACAATGATTAGATTAGCAGTAAATACAGTTGCATTTGATGGCAAAGGGATAAGTATGCCTGTGACATGTTCAAAATAGTCGAGTGAATATGTTCTGCAGGCGAAATGGCCTGTGGAATATTTATAACATACATATTATGTGTAAACCCTCAGGTCGGAAATTATGGTAGAGGGTTATTTTTTTGAAAAAAATAGGATTATTAAAACAATTTTTAAAAGGCAATGGAGTCGCTTATGTAGCAGGTCTGATATTTATGATAATTGGACAGCTCTTAAGTTTGGCAAATACATTCATAATAGGTGTAGTAATTGACTCTGTAATAGGTGAGATACTGCCAGAGGGAATAGCATACAAGGGGCTTTCTCTTTTAGGGGGTAAAGAGCACCTTATGCAAAATCTATGGATATGCGGTCTGGTACTGGTATTATTCTCAGTAATAAACGGAATATTCATGTTTCTGTCCCGTAAATACTCAGCAATTGCCAGTGAAGGTATAGCTAAGAAGATACGAATGGATCTTTATGAACATATACAGAATTCAACGTATCTGTATAACGTGAATATAAAGACAGGTGACATGATGCAAAGATGCACTTCGGATTTGGAAACAGTAAGAAACTTTTTAGCAACACAGTTTCAAGACCTGTTAAGGTGTATAGTTCTCATTATTGCTACAGTATCAATTATGAGTAACATTAATACTACTCTGACACTTGCAGGATTTTCACTTATCCCGTTTATTGGTCTTGGAGCTTTCTTCTTCTTTAAGTATGTGTCAAAAATGTTTCTATTGGCAGATGAAGCTGAAGGAGCTATGTCAACAGTTATAGAGGAAAATCTATCAGGAATGAGAATTGTAAGATCATGTGCAACTCAGAGCAGGGAAACTGAAAAGTTTGTCAAATCTTCAATAGATTACAGAAATAAGGATTTGAAAATTACTGTTGCTTTTGCATGGTATTGGGGCCTTTCAGATGCAATATGCCAGATGCAGATAGGTATAGTTCTGGTAACAGGTATATATCTTGCATTAAGAGGTGATGTGACTGTAGGAATGCTTACTGTGTTTATGACTTATGTTACCCAGCTTATCTGGCCTATTCGAGGAATGGGAAGAGTATTGGGAGATATGGGTAAGGCAAATGTAGCTCTTGGACGTATAAAAGAAGTACTTGATGCTCCAAGAGAACCAGGTCGTGAAGATGCAGGTCTTACACCAAAAATACAGGGAAGTATTACATTTGAAAATGTATCATTTGGATATACTTCAGATAAGCCAGTACTTGAAGACATATCTTTTGAAATTGAAAAAGGAAAAACGCTGGCTATATTAGGAAGAACCGGTTCTGGAAAATCTACTCTTCTGCATCTGCTTGTCGGACTTTTACCTTACAAAGAGGGAAGTATCAAAGTTGATGATGTTGAGCTGAGCGAAATCAATAAAAGGCATTTGAGAAAGAATATAGGTATAGTGCTTCAGGAACCATTCCTGTTCTCGAAAACAATAAAGGACAACATTTCAGATAATGATCCAAGTATTACTGATGAGGACATACAAAGAGCTACTACCATAGCTTCAGTAGACCAGGCTATAAAAGGTTTTGAAAATGGCTACGAAACAATGGTTGGTGAAAAGGGAGTCACCTTATCAGGGGGACAAAAACAGAGGGTTGCGATAGCAAGAACATTGATAAATAATTGTAAGATACTGATTTTTGACGATTCATTGAGTGCTGTTGATATGCAGACAGATAAGAATATAAGAAATGCATTAAGAAAGCACTGTTCTGATACTACAACTATTTTGATATCTCACAGGATAAATACCCTTAGACAGGCTGATCTCATTCTTGTAATGGAAGATGGCCATATAACTGATCGTGGTACGCATAATGAGCTTATTCAAAGAGAAGGACTGTATAAACAGGTTTATGATATGCAAAGTTGTGTACTGGAGATGGAAAAGGCAGGTGATTAATAATGGAACAAGATAACAAAGAAATATTTAATAAAAGTATAGATGTGAAATTATGGAAAAAGGTATTGAAGTACCTTGGCAAATACTGGAAGCATGTTGTTGGAATAGTAATAGCAATGGTAATACAGGCGGCAACTGATGCTACATTCCCATTATTTACAGAATATGCGATTGACAACTTCATAGCTAACAAGACTTCAGAAGGAATAGTAAAATTTTCCATTCTGTTCGTCATACTGCTTTTACTCAAAGGTCTTACAATATATATCTTTATATATTTGGCAGACAGGGTATGGCATCTGGTAAGTCATGATATAAGGGTTGACGGATTCAAAAAACTTCAGGAGCTAAGCTTCTCATACTATGACAGAAATGCTACAGGCAGCCTTTTTACAAGAATTACATCTGACGTAGGAAGACTTACAGGAATTATCTCATGGGGGCTTGTAGATATGATCTGGGCAATCAGTATGATTACGATGATGACCACATTCATGTTTATGAAGAATGTGAAGCTAACTTTGGTAGTTCTTACTGTAGTTCCAATTCTGATTGTAATATCAATATTCTTTCAAAAAAGGATACTGTTTTACAGCAGGGAGGCAAGAAGATACAATTCAATCATTACAAGTGGCTTTTCAGAAGGTATCCAGGGTGCAACCACAACTAAAACATTGGTTAGGGAAGAATCTCATATAAATGAATTTGAGAAGAAAACGGATGATATGAAGAATGCAGCTATAAAAAGCGCAGTATATTCAGGATTATTCTTTCCGATAGTATCAATTTTAGGTATTGTTGGAACTTCCTTAGCTGTATGGCAAGGCGGAGTCATGATACTCGGTGAGATAATAACTGTTGGAACGCTGACTTTGTTTATTATATACACATTGCAGTTTTTCAACCCGATTAACGATATGGCAAGAGTATTTGCAAACTTCCAGTCTTCACAGGCTGCAGGAGAGAGGATAATGTCTCTTTTAGAAGCAGATATTGACATATCAGATTCAGATGAAGTAATAGAAAAATACGGTAAAATAACATCTGATATGCAGGTTCCCAAACTTAAAGGTTCTATAAGGTTTGAGAATGTATCCTTCCAGTATAAAGAAGGCGAGAAAGTGCTTGATACATTCAATCTTGATGTTGAACCAGGTCAGTGCATAGCGTTGGTCGGTGAGACAGGTTCAGGAAAGACAACAATAGTCAATCTTGCGTGCAGGTTCTATGAGCCGACTGAAGGCGTGATATATGTTGATGGGGAAGATTATAAAAAGATTCCTCTGATGTATATTCATAAAAACTTAGGGTATATGCTTCAATCACCTCATCTTTTCAGCGGGACTATAATGGATAACATCCGTTATGGAAAAGAAGATGCAACTGATGAGGATGTTATGAATGCTGCGAAAATGGTAGAGGCTCATGATTTCATCATGAAATTCGAGGATGGGTATAACCACGTCATATCCAAAGGTGGAGGAGGTATATCCACCGGGCAGAAACAGCTTATATGTATTGCAAGAGCCATAGTGAACGACCCTTGTATATTCGTTCTTGACGAAGCTACAAGTTCTGTTGATACACAGACCGAAAAAATAGTCCAAAGAGCAATATCCAAAGTATTGAGCAATAGGACAAGTTTCGTGGTTGCACACAGGCTTTCAACAATACGTGAAGCTGATAAGATACTGGTAATAGATAAAGGAAAGGTAATCGAGCAGGGAAGCCATGATGAGCTGATGATATTGAAAGGTAACTACTACAACCTATATATGAACCAGTTTATTGAAGACAGCAACAAGGACATTTTTACAAATCCTGAGCTGACAGCGGCTGAATGCCAATAAGAAATAATCACGCATCTGTAAAAAGGGTGCGTGTTTTTCTATGTATATGTTTATAAATATGAAAGGTAATTATGAATGAGAATAATGTGCATGAGATAAAAAAAGAATCACTGATTTCAGCGTTAAATAATAAATTCGACAAAAAAATTTTTGATGTTGAATATACAGCAGACAGACTCTGTAAAGGTACAGTAGCAGAGGTTATTAAAATTGAAGGAAATGCGAAAAACCATGAATATATTCTTCCTTTCAAATTAGTTCTCAAAATACAGAAAAAATGGAACAGACATCTTGACCCTTTTTGCTGGAGACGTGAATACGACATATATTTAAATAAGCTTGATAAAGAAATATCAAGATTTATAAGACTTCCAGAATGCTATCTTCTTGAAGAAAGTCATGATACAACTAAAATATGGATGGAATATATTGAAGGAATGAGTGGAGAAGATGATATTGATGATAAGAAGCTTTCTTTAGCTGCTGAAAAACTAGGCATGCTTCAAGCTGATTTTCACAAATCCGGAAGTTTTGATCTTCCATATATTCGCAATTTTCCTGCTGTGGAATCAAGCTTTGATCTTTGGTATAAGCGCATAGAAGAAGTACTAAAGAAACCTATATCAGGGTTTCCTGACAAGATAAGAGAAATTCTGAATCAATATGCAGAAAATTCAAATAATTTACTAGCATCATTCAAATCACTTCCACTTACATTATGCCAAGGAGATGTTCACCATGACAATCTTTTATTCAAACCGGAAAATGACGGTTTTGATATATATCTTCTGGACTGGGACAGCTCAGGATATGGATATATGGGTGAGGATGCTATTGATTTGTTACTTGAAGCTTTTTTGTATACCAAAAGAGATGTATCTTTTATGAATGAGTATAAACATAAGATACTTTCAGGTTATTGTAACGGTGCAAAGAAATCACGAATGGATTATTTTCTTGATGATAAACTTATTACAGATATATTTGCATATTCCTGGGGATTCAGGGTAACAAGCCATTATCTGTATTACAAAACAGATGATCTTAAGAAAAGATGTGTAGATATACTGAATGTCATGTTTGGACTGAAAATCTAATCATCATCAGCATCTAGCGAAATATTGAAGCAGTGAGTCTGCAGTGTGGACAATGCTCTGTACTGTTCTGCATACTTGTATTTTGTGCCTTTTGCAGCAATCTTGGCGAGCTCTTTTACGAACATTAAAAGATTATTGTCAACCTGAGATTTGTGACATTTTACTGAATCCAGTTTTTTATCAATGTATTTTGATATATCCACTTTTCGGTTTGGCTTGTCTGTATAATAGAAAGCCAGAATAGGTGTAGTCCATATTTCATGCCGAGCTTTTCCATCTTCTGAATAGGGATAGAAATCGCACATTGCATCAAGTACTGCGTATTTTACTGCTGTACCTGTTTTTATATGATCGCTATGACATTCTGTTGCAAGATTGGGGTCAGGGGTAAATACGGCATCAGGTTTTATTTTCCTTATAATCGGGAGTATAGCTTGTGATATCTTTTCAACTGGTTCCTGTGTTTTATCGCAAAACCCTAAAAACCCTGCATTCTTCACATTTAAAAACTGCTGAGCTTGCAGAGCTTCTGACTGACGAGTAGTAGGACCATTTTTATCACGTTCCAGTAATCTGTCATCAGTTACAGTAAGTTCATATACTTCAGCTCCTGATTCAGCTAACAAGGCCATCATACCTCCAGCTCCTATCTGATTGTCATCTGCATGGGGTTGAATGAAAAGAGCTCTTTTAATGCCTTTAAGTTTAGGCGGTTTTCTTAAATGTGATATTATCGGGTTATCCATAGTTTACCTCGTATTTAATAAGATATATCTTAATATGATATCAAACAGCTTAAATAATGATTTGATTATATCATAAACTGTTTATTAGTTCATATATAGTTCAATATGGTCATATATTATATGGGTATAAAGCTGAAATTAACTAAAATTAACAGTTTTAAAGGAGATAAAGCAGATGAATGAAATATACGCGGTTACAGGAGCATTAGGGTTTCTAGGAAATGCAATCGTGGACAACCTGCTGTCTAAAGGAAAAACAGTTAGGGTTTTAGATATAGGACAGGATAAGCATGATTTACTAAAAGGAAAGAGTGTTACTTTTTACAAAGGAGATATATGCTTAACATCATCTTTGGAGGATTTCTTTAAAGTAGATGATGATCAACAGCTCATAATGATTCATGCAGCAGGCATAGTTTCCATTTCATCTAAATACAGCCAGTTAATGCATGATGTAAATGTTAAAGGGACGCAGAATATTGTAGATATGGCTTTGAAGTATAAGATAAAAAGATTGGTTTATGTAAGCAGTGTACATGCTATAAGAGAACTTCCAAAAGATGAAACCATAATTGAGACTCTTGATTTTAATCCTGACAAAGTAAAAGGTGAATACAGTAAAAGTAAAGCTATGGCTACTAAGATAGTATTAGATAGTGTTGAAAAAGGTCTTGATGCGGTAGTTGTTCATCCCTCAGGAATTATCGGACCTGGAGATTATGCCGGCGGTCATACAACTCAACTGGTAAAAGACTGTGCTAATGGGAATCTTACGGCTTGTGTTAATGGAGGTTATGATTTTGTTGATGTACGTGATGTAGCAGAAGGTGTTGTGTTAGCAGCTGAAAAAGGTATAAAAGGAAATACATATATACTTTCTGGTGAGTATTATCCAGTAAAGAAAATAACTGATGCGATATGCTCTGCTATAGGACGGAAACAAATTAAGACCATTCTACCTCTGTGGTTTGCAAAAATGACAGCTCCTTTTGCAGAACTTTATTACAGAATTAGAAAACAGAAGCCACTGTTTACCCGCTATTCTCTTTATACGCTTCAGAGTAATTCTAAATTTAATTCCAATAAAGCTCAGAAAGAGCTTGGTTATAAAAAGAAGTTCTCGTTGAAGCAATCTATAGAAGATACATATTTGTGGTGTAAAGCGAATAATCTTATAAACCAAAAAAAGAAAGCTAAAGGAAAAGTATAATAGTTCTATATTGTATAGTAAGCTAATACCTTAAAGGTATCTGATTTATCAACCTTTATAACTAAAGGGCCATTTATTAGCAAAGGATTATCCTTTGCTTTTTCTTTAAGCATAACGAAATATTTACACCACACAAGATTCTCTGTCTTTACCATGTTCATTGGATCATACCCACATATTGTGAAAGAACCTTCTCTGCAGTTAGGTGATTTATCAAAGAACTCATCAAATAACTTCTGTCTGTTTTTTAGAAATGTTTTTAAGGAGGTTTCTATCGTATCTGTGTTTACAGTTTCAGGTAAATTACCTGAAGGGATGCTTTCAGATATTAATTCATAAACAGTCCTTTTCTCTGTTGATATGTCATGAAAAACTGATATATCTGTATTATGTAAAGAAAGCAAAAACAAAGATCCAGAGAAATATGATAATCTTCTATTATCAAAAAGTATGTGTTCTATATCAGCAAGATTATTAAAATAATTGTTTATCTTATCGGTATACTTCTCAGAATCAAGCTGTTTAAGTGCTAAAAGCCCTGCATATTCGGCCATGCCCTCAACAGTTTCTATCCTGTACTCATAATCAATATGATCTTTAATTAATTCTTTTCTTTTGAATCTTGATGTAATAATATTTGATATGTACTCTTTTATTTTCTTTTTATCTTTCTCTTTTACAGCTCTTGCAATCAGCTGATTTTCAGCATGCTTTAAAAGAACATTTTCAAGTATGACGGGATAATCCAATGCTAATATATCATTTGGAAACCTTTTTTCACCTAACTCATACTGATATGCATGAAACATTTCATGTATCATATTTGCAGCAAGTTCAATTGGATCTTCTTTTGAATAATCATCAATTTTCCATATCGCTATCTGTTCATCGTCATATTTTATGCTGGTGTTACCTAAAAAGCATTCTTCATACATGATTGTTTTGTCTTTGAAATATACTTTTTTATCATCATAAAGAGCAAAGTGATATGCATGAAATCCTTCCCATATGGATTCGAAATCCACTTTGCATATATGCTCATAAACCTTATCGTATAAAAGTCTCATAAATTTTACCTGATTTCTGTTTGTTTTATTAATATAAGTATAGGATAATATGAGAGGTTTTACAACCAGCATAAAAAACACATTTTTGGAGTTTTAATAATTAAGGTATGACTTTTTAAATATAATAACAAGAATAAATATCAGGTCCTGTTTTTGAAAACTACAATTTCTGCATCAGTTCCGTCTTTTCCATATTCACATACTAAAAGAAATTTCTCATCTGCAACAATTCCATAGCATCTGCTGCTATTCTTTTTTTCTAGCTGGTAACCAATATAGATTTTATTATCATCAAGAAGTCTGATTGTTTGGCCGCTTGGAAGAGTATACTCAAGGTTAACATAGGAACCTTTCAGAGCATTTAACTTTGTTACTTCTTCCATATCTTCAATGCCAAGATTATTGAATTCTTCTATTAATTTTTCCTGAAAAATGCATGAGCCTTCAGGACATTCGCTGCAAAAGTTTTGTCCCTTATCATAACAGCACTTTGCAATTACACAGTCTTTACCAAAGGGCTGTCCGTGTGTGGCTATACATCCGCCACATGTTTTTATATATGAACATACCGAGCAGTCAATTCCACAGATTGTATTCAAATCATATTCCTCCAATAGATTAATTATAATTATATAAAATCATTATAGCATAAACTTATATGCTCAAACGTGATATAGATTGTGTAAGTGTACACTGCAATTTTAATGATTTATTGTTCTTATTAAATTAAAAAAACGTCTTCTGTTACATTGTACAGAAGACATCTATATCTGGTGAAGATGATTGGACTTGAACCAACGACCTCTTGCATGTCAAGCAAGCGCTCTAACCAACTGAGCTACACCTCCGTGCCTATATATATTACAATAGACCAAGCAAACCTGCAATATTAAATGTCTGAAGATACAGTAAGTTTTCACTGTCACGCATTGAGTCTTCAAGACTTATAGGGCCTCTGCTTATGGAAAATAGGGAATTGATGCCATAGTCTTTTAGTACTTCAGCATCTTTTGTAACTGAGCCTGATATACATATTACAGGTTTTACATATTTCTTTGAAAGCATGCCGACTCTCATAGGAAGCTTTCCATATTTAGTCTGTGAATCAGTACGACCTTCCCCAGTTATGATGATGTCACTATTTTTTATTGTATCTTCTAAATCAGTATAACTTAAAATAACATCAAATCCGCTTTTTATAACCGGCTTGCATACTGTCATAAGTCCACCCACCAATCCTCCAGCTGCACCAGAACCTGAAACATTCGAAATATCCTTATTTAACTTTTTTTTGAAGATTTTGGCAAGATTTTCTAGACCTGCATCAAGTTCAACAACCTGTTCTGGAGTAGCTCCTTTTTGAGCAGAGAACACATATGCTGCTCCTTCTTTGCCGTGGTATACATTTTCCACATCACAGGCGAATTCTATTTGTGCATTTTCTAATTCTTTAATAATACTTGTTGAGTCAATACTGTCGACATTTATCATTTCCGCTCCGCAAGGGGCTAATACAGTGTTATTCTTATCAAAAAATACCATGCCTAATGCAGCTAATGCACCCATTCCACCATCAGAAGTCGCAGTGCCTCCAAAACCTACAATGATTTTTCTATATCCCTTTTCCAAAGCTGCTCTTATCAACTGTCCGGTACCATATGATGATGCTTTCATAGGGTCAAGTTTATTCTTTGGTATTCCCTGAATACCTGATGCGCATGCTGATTCAATAACAGCTGTTTTGTTGTCGCCAAGTATTCCAATATATCCTGTCATTTCATTTCCGAATACGCCTTTTACAGTAATATACTCTTTACGCCCTCTAGTTGCGAAAACCAGACAGTCAACTGTTCCTTCACCACCATCAGCCATTGGGTATTTTAGTATGTCACAATCAACCATAGCGTCAGTTAAGGCTTTTGCTATTATGTCACAGCATGTTATTGCGCTCATGCAACCTTTATATGAATCCATTGCTACTGCTATTTTCATGTTTATACCTCGAAAACGAATTTTCTTAAATTGTTACTTAATCGTTGATTCCGCTCTCCACATGTCGGCATTGTATCCCATCATATTGAACAGATTATCTGTGCATTCTATAAGCCTGTTCATGATATCATCATCAAGTTTAAGTTCAGCTGCAGATATATTCTGATTGAGTTGGTCAAAGTTTCTTGCTCCGACAAGTACGGAAGCTATGCCTTCTGTGTGCATGTCATAAGCAATAGATAAAGCTGACATTGATACATTCATAGATTCAGCTATTTTCTCAATGCAATCAATGGTCTTGAATAAATCAGAGTGCAGATGTGAAAACTCATCAGACAGATACCAAACCCTTCTTAGTCTTTCAGGAATCTGGTCTATATGTCTGTATTTTCCCGTACATAATCCCTGAGCAAGAGGACTGTAGCATAATATACCGATTTCTTTTTCTATACACAATGGCCTTATATCATGATCTATTGCTCTAAACAGTAAATTATATGCCATCTGATTAGTATGTATAGGTCCGTATTTGGTTATTTCATTTAAATCCTGTACTCCGAAATTACTTACTCCTATTGCTCTAATTTTTCCATCTTTGTAAAGCTTTAATAATCCTTCCATTGTTTCACAAAATGGTACAGTTCTTCTTGGCCAGTGAATCTGGTATATATCAATATAGTCAGTATTCAGTCTTTTCAAACTATCTTCACATGCTTTAATTATTGTTTCTTTGTCAGGATGTGCATCTGCAGTTTTTGTCGCTATGACAACTTTATCTCTTCTTCCTTTTAATGCTTTTCCTAATACTTCTTCGCTTTTTCCATTACCATAAACTGCTGCAGTGTCAATTAATGTTATACCTGCATCAATTGCTGCATGAGTTGTTTTGATTGATAACTCGTCTTCCTGTGAACCCCATGTAGTATCATTTGAAAAGACCCATGTCCCTAATGCCATCTTTGATACGGTGATATTAGTATTTTTGATCTTTATGTAGTTCATAAGCTAGCTCCTTTAAATATGATATATATTATTATACCATCATTTCCATTCCGAGTTCCTTCATGACTTCATTGTATCTTTCAAGATATGCGTTATCAGTTTCAATTCCATGAAGATATCTGTCAGGACTATCTATGTCTTTTAATAACTCTGCAAGCATATCAGCTGAATGCATTTGTTTATTGCTATGCTCAATTACTGCTTTAACTATGATATTAACTTCATCATCTGTAATTATCGATACTTTTGTTCCGGGACCATTAATGAATCTTTCAACGGCTTTTCTAATATATGATTCTGCAATTTCTGCGTGTTTTTTTCCTCATTGCCTAAATAGAAACAAGGCAGTATATTCTGAATTATACTGCCTTGTAATATTGCTCAGAAAGTTTATTCTCCTATCTTATGCAGTATAATGCCTTCTCCTATATCTGATTTGTTTATGTAATAATCAGGGGGGTATTTGTAATTTGAGGAAATTACAATAAAATCACCAGTATCATCAATCATATTTCCCAAAGTCGTTCCTGTAAATTCGCCGTTATAGGTATCTAGAAGGGTATACTGTTTGTCAAATATATATAATGTCTGGCTGTTACTAAACAGATCATAACCTCTGTCGTCTTTTGTATTAGTAAAAGTAATGACATATATGTTATCCTCATAATAGTTGGCAACTGATCTCCAGCCTCCTTCAATCACTGAATCTGATACTTTGTTCATCTGCTTAGTCGCAAGATCAAGGGTATAGAAGCCGTCATTGTGTTTGTAGCAGTATCCTTTTTCAGCATCGTAATAGCAGTTAGTATATTCTGCCCATTTATCTGTCATATGTTCAAATTTATTATCTTCAAGTGACAACATGTATAGATCAAAATCAATGGAATCTGATTTTAAGTTGTAGTAATCTGTAGGGTTAATTCCTGTTTTGTTTACATAGAAGAATACTTTATCTCCAACAATCGTAAACATGGAGATTTCTGATATTGCATCATCACGAAAAACTTTTTCATATTCCGACTTGCTATCAAGTTTAATACGATAAAAGTTATCATCCTTATTGCCGACTGCTCCAAGAGAACCTCCCTCAGTTACTAAAAAGTAATAATATCCGTTATGGAAACAGCCATATGATATGTAACTTGCCATATCGTAATCAGCTGCAATAGTTTTTACGACTTCATGATTTTTTCCAAACATGTCCATACTCATAAGTTTCAAGGTCATATCACTAACGAATTCAGTAAAATATATTTTATCGTTATAGTAACCGATATGAGTATTATAGCCTATTTCATTACCTACAAATGAATCACATTCGTTGGTACTATGATCGCAATCTTCTTTTGTGCACAACTTCTTAAATTCTGTATTTCCATATTGGGAATAATATACAAATCCTCCAATATTTTGATATTTGCCATATGGAGTATTTAAATAGGAAAAGGCTATTTGTCCTCCCTGATTCATGGATGAGTAATATTCATCGGGTTTTGAGTTGTCTGGTTTTAGTATTTTTAAACCGCCTGTGTTTACGCACGAAGACAACATGACAGATAATAGAAGTACAATAGTTATCATTGCATATAGCTTTTTTCTCATTACAATTAACTCCAATCATTTAATTTTAGATGTGCAAATATGCACATATCTATTTATTTATTTTCAACACGGTAAGTATATTGATACTAACGAATTTTGTCAATAGTTTTAACATAGCTCAAACAATTGTACATACCTATATCTTATTTAAAAAATATGATAAACTAATCATGTTACGGAGGCAGATATGGGAAGATATATATTTAAGCAGGCTGAACCTGTATGGGCAAACAGGCTTCAAAAAGAAATGAATATACGCATGGGCTTTATGGCAAAAGTGGGGAAGTGTAAGGCATCTGTGAATCTTGCCTGTAGCACTAATTACCACATATATGTTAATGAGAAGTTTATCGCTTCTGGTCCTGCACGAGCTGCACACGGATACTATAGGGTAGATGAGATAGATATAACTAATTATCTGATTAAAGATGTAAATAGTGTGGCTGTGATTGTATGGGGTTACTGCGTAAACGCCTACGCAGTTCTTGACCAGCCTTCTTTTTTAACTTGTGAAATTATATGTGATAATGAAGTAATAGCAGCAACAGGTGTAAAGGGCTTTAATGCATATCTATTAGATGATTATGTAAGAAAAACACAAAGATATACATATCAAAGAGCATTTATTGAATCATATGTTTTAAATACTAATTCAAATGATTGGATGAAGGACTTGATTATTCAGCAGGCTAGTCTTGAAATATGTGAAAAGAAGGAATATATAACAAGGAATGTAAGGTATCCTGAATATGAGAAGCTCTATCCTTTAGATAGTGTTGTTGTAGGAAAACACAATCCTATTAAACCAGATTCATACAGGCTTCCCTGGCATTTGAAGATTGAAGATGAAAACTATAAGCAGTTTAAGACAGAAGAACTTGATGAAAATATCTGTGAAATGATGCAACAGATTGAATATGATACTTCTGAAACAGTTATAAAACAATGTGCAAATGGATTAAACCTTTCAAAAGGTGAATATGCTATTTATGAATTTGAAAGAGAAGCTACTGGATTTATTTCATTTAAGATAAATTGTGAAGAAACTTGTGAATTTTTAATGATATATGATGAGATGCTTTCAGATGGTATCACCAATCCAATTCGTATTCATGGCCTGTGGGTAAATAAATATGTTTTAGAACCAGGAGAATATGACTTAGTTTTTTTTGAACCTGTAAGCATGAAATATTTAAATACTGTTATGCTAAAGGGTAAAGCGAGTATTTCGTCATTTCATATGATTGAATACAAGCATCCACATATAGATAAATCTCTTAATACATCAGATCCTGATTTGCTTGAAATATTTGATGCAGCTGTTGAGACATACAGGCAGAATTCACTGGATATATATATGGATTGCCCTTCAAGGGAAAGAGCGGGATGGTTATGTGACAGCTTCTTTACGTCAAGAGTTGAATATTTCCTAACAGGAAAATCCTTAATTGAGAAGAACTTTTTAGAGAATTTCCTATTGCCGGAAACCTTTGATAATCTGCCAAAAGGAATGCTGCCCATGTGTTATCCGTCAGATCACGTAAATGGTAACTTTATACCTAATTGGGCTATGTGGCTTGTTTTACAGCTATATGAGTATAAACAAAGAACCAATGATGTGCAGATGATTAAGGTATTCAAACCTAAAGTTTATGGTTTATTAGAATATTTCAAAGGTTATATAAATAAAGATGGCCTACTTCAGAATCTTGATAAATGGGTTTTTGTAGAATGGTCATTTGCCAATAAGCTTGTACAGGATGTTAACTTTCCATCAAATATGCTTTATGCTCTTATGCTGGAAAGAATATCAGCTCTATATGATGATAGCGATTTGCTGGTTCAGGCTGAAAGTATAAGGCAGAGAATTAGAAAAATATCATTTAATGGGGAGTTCTTTGCAGATCGTATGGTTATGACTGACAATGCCCTCAAAGTAACTGATGAATGTACAGAAGTTTGCCAGTATTATGCATTCTTTACTAAAACTGCGACAAAGAAGCTGTATCCGAAGTTGTGGAAGACTCTTATAAAAGATTTCGGACCTGATCGGGTTGAAAAGAAACTGCATCCAGGCATATATCCTGCAAATGCATTTATTGGCACATATTTAAGGATGGAACTATTATCTGAGCAAGGTCTTCATAAGCAGCTTTTATCTGAATCAGTAGGATTTTTCAAGTATATGGCAGAAAGAACCGGTACTTTGTGGGAAAATAAAACGGATAATGCATCGTTAAATCACGGATTTGCGTCCCATATAGCTATATGGCTGGATAAAGCTGTAGAGGCATTACAGAAAAAAGAATGAACAATTCCAAATATTGTATACGAAATGTATTGACAAGTTATTTTTCGTGTGGTATAACTACATAGTATCTAAATGCATTCTATGAACTCGCAAGGCTTGTAAAATCATTTTTAGTAAGTGGTTTCACGACCTGGGGAGTTTTTTTAGTTGCAGTAGGTAAAATTTTTTTGTGGAGGTACCAGATGAATAACGGTACAGTAAAATGGTTCAATTCTGAGAAAGGATATGGTTTCATATCCAATGACGAAGGCGGAGAAGATGTATTTGTGCATTTCTCAGCAATTAACAGTGATGGCTACAAGTCTCTAAAAGAAGGACAAAAAGTTACATTTGATGTAGAGCAAGATCCAAAAAACAGCAAAAAGCTTAGAGCAGCCAATGTTTGCTTAGCATAAGCAAACGAAGATCTAAAACGCTGACCTAATCATATTAATATATAAGTAATAGAGTAAGAATGTGTTTTGAAGAACGGTTATCCGTTCTTTTTTTTATCTTCAAGGTGTAGTATACTTTTGATATGAAGAAATATAACTATAACTGTAGTACTAAAAGTAAAGTATAATATATATATTAAAATCATATAGTAGGAAAAGGAAAAGGAATGTTTAGAAACAAAAGTATTGAAGAATTTATAGAGGTTTTATCATCAAAGGAACCTGTGCCAGGAGGCGGAGGAGCTTCTGCATTTGCTGCATCTATGGGAACCGCTCTTGCAAGTATGGTAGGTAATTTAACTTTGGGAAAGAAGAAGTATATTGATGTTCAGGAAGATATTAAGATATTGCAGGAGAAAACCAAGGTTCTTACTGATGAGCTAATGAATTTGATAGACGAGGATGCTAAAGTGTTCCTACCGCTTTCAAAAGCATATTCTCTGCCAAGTACAACAGAAGAAGAGAAAATATACAAAGAGCAGGTAATGGAGGAAGCTTTGAATATTGCCAGTTCAGTTCCGGTAAAAATTATGGAAAAATCTCATCAGATGCTTTTACTGTTAGATGAGTATGCAGATAAAGGCTCTAAAATCGCAATATCTGATGTAGCAGTGTCTGCAGTAATGTTAAAAGCTGCGATAAGTGGAGCATCTGTCAATGTTTATATAAACACGAAAATGATGAAAGACAGGACTGTAGCGGATAAATTAAACAGCTATTGTGATGAGCTGATACAAAAAGGTACAAAACTGGCTGATGAAATATTTGAAAGGGTAGAAAAGAAACTCAGGTGATATTGTGGATATTCTATATGGTAATGATGTAGTAAAATCAATGGCCGAACAAATGAAAAGACAACTTGAAGCTATTGTTGGTTATATCCCTCATCTTGCGATAGTGAGAGTCGGGGAAAGATTGGATGATTTAGCTTATGAAAGAGGCGCAGTAAAAAGATGTGAGAAATTAGGAATAAGATGTACCGTATACAGTTATCCTTCAGATATTGGAAATCAGGCATTTGAGTTTGCGTTTTCTGATATTAATGCTGATGATGATGTAGACGGCATACTTCTTCTTCGTCCTCTGCCAAGACATATTGATGAATTGGCAATAACTCAAATGATTAACCCGATTAAGGATGTAGACTGTATCAGTCCTATTAATATTGCAAAAGTATTCTCATCTGATGAATCAGGGTTTGCTCCATGTACAGCAGAAGCGGTAATGGAAATGATATCTTATGCAGGCATTGACCTTAAGGGTAAAAGAGCAACGGTAGTAGGAAGATCAATGGTTATCGGAAAACCAGTTGCAATGATGCTTATGAAAAAGAATGCAACAGTTACTGTCTGCCATACAAGGACGGTTGACATGGAGGGTACTTGTAAAAATGCTGAAGTTTTAATAGCTGCAGCAGGCAGAGCGAAAATGATCAACAGCAGTTATGTTGCAAAAGGTGCTTATGTATTTGATGTAGGTATAAATGTTGATGATTCTGGTAATATGTGTGGTGATGTGGATATTGATGATATCTCGTCTCTTGCACAGCTTTGTACACCTGTACCAAAAGGAGTAGGAACAGTGACTACATCAGTTTTAGCCAATCATGTAATAAAAGCAGCAATGCTTCGAAGAGGTAATGTATGATAACATTTGAAGATGTAAAGAAGAATGAAGAGATTAAAACATATATAACTAAAGCAGATGAGTCCTTAATTGCTTTAGGCTACACTGAACATAGTTTTGCGCATGTTATGAAAGTAGCAACTACAGCTGAATATATTCTGACTACTCTTGGGTATCCGCAAAAAGACATAGAGCTTGCTCAGATTGCATGTTATCTGCATGATATAGGGAATCTCATAAACAGGGAAGACCATGCTCAAAGCAGTGCGCTTTTAGCATTTAGAATACTAAAAGACATGGGTGCTTCACCAGATGAGATAGCGACTGTTGTTACTGCTATTGGAAATCACGATGAATCCACTGCGTTTGCTGTAAATTCTGTTGCAGCCGCTTTAATACTTGCAGATAAGACTGATGTTAGAAGAACCAGAGTAAGAAACAGTGATACATCAAATTTTGATATACATGACAGGGTGAATTATTCTGTTAAGAAATCTACAGTTCGAATAAATGAAGATCAAACAGAGATAAGCTTAAGTCTGACTATAGACCCTAAATTTTATTCTGCACTTGAGTATTTTGAAATATTTTTAGGTAGAATGATTTTATGTAGGAAAGCTGCAGAGAAGCTAGGTCTTAAATTCAGGATGAATATTAATAATCAGCAGATTTTGTAAGTATTTTTTGAGATATATTTTTGAAGCTATTTATATAGCTTCTTTTTTTTCTTTAAAACAGAGAACTTCTTTTTATTTACAACAATAAGAACCATATACTAATTATTACCGACTTAATTTAAATATATAGCTCATTACAGGAACACTAAACCTGTTTGCTATCATGTCGCATTTCGCTTTTAATAGGAAATATACTTTTCTAGAGTAATCTTCAAGCCCTTCGTAGTTGCCCTGTCCTTTGCTTATAACTATATCTGCCTTATCGAATATATCCATAAATTCATCTGAACAGTCTTTTAATACGGTTCCAGGCGTCATGCATCCTGAAGATATAAGAGTTGAACAGTTATTCAGTCCTGCGCTTTTTGCATCTGAAAGTGTCGCATCGTTTATTATAGGAGCGTGTCTTGTCGCGTAATACACTTTTAAATTTTCAGGAAGGCTTTCTATAAATACTCTGTCAAATACCGCTTCTCCTGCATTGTCGCCGAGTATCAGAAGTGTTTTAGCTTTAACAATATCTTTCTTGAAAATTTCAATATCGCATATTGTAAAATCCATATCCAGCTGATGGTCTATACATTCCATTACATCCAAATCCTTAAATATTGCTGAATCCATTATGTTTCCTATTGCGGATATTTTTAAAGCAGTATAGAGGTCATTGTTTTTGTCATTAAGTATTTTTTTAAGATAAGGATAAAGTTTCAAAGCACTTAGTATATCCTTCTTCTTTATATCTTCATATGGATCATTATTGCAAGTAAGCATTTTTACTGTATTATGCATATGATAAGCCAGTTCAGGTGAACTATTGTAATCAGTAAAATTTGAAATAAGTATAGCGCATTTTTTAAGAATTTCCTGTTGAATATTTAGATTATCTGTAGCCATTTTTGCTGCTTCATAAGCCTGTCTCATTAGGCAGGGAACGCATTCGTTAAAAATCTTCATTAATTTCCGCCTTCAATCATTAATTTAATACATAGTATGATATCACATATTTTTACTTTGTTTAGATAACTCTCAAATACTTATGCTTTCAATTATTTATATTGATGGAAAATTCTGATAAATTAAGTGATTTTGATGTATTCCTATTTTTTCTTTTCATTGATATAATAAAATAAATAGAGGGGGTATCTATATGAAGAAAATTAAAGTACTTAGCAGTTTTGTGGTTTTAGTTCTTATAGCAGTTATGCTGTCATCATGCAGTTTTACAACTGCGAATTTCTCAAATCTAACCATGTCTACAGGGGTGGACGGTTTTAAACCTGTCAATGCAACAACCAAATTTACAACGACTACACCGGCTTTTTATGTAACAGGTGATATTAACAATGCTCCTGATGATACAGTCATTTCAGCAGTCTGGTACTATCTTGATACTGATTCTGACTATATGATAGACCAGAGCCAGTATCAGGTTGAAGGAACAAACAACTCTTTCTACTTTTCTTTATCAATTCCAGATAACGGATGGCCTGTGGGAACATATCGTGTTGATCTGTATATTGATGATGCTGTTGACCAGTCGATATTCTTTACGGTTGAATAAGTAGTGCAGAACAAGATATAATTGAATAGAAGAAATATCAAGGAGGCAGCAGATGAATAATCTTTTGCATTTGAAGTATGCTGTGGAAGTGGAGAAAACCGGTTCCATATCTAAAGCCGCTCACAATCTGTATTTAAATCAGCCTCAGGTTTCAAAGGCAATCAGGGAACTGGAGACTTCTATTGGTATCACTATTTTTGATCGTACCCCTATGGGTGTTTATCCTACAAAAAAAGGTGCTGAGTTTTTATCATATGCAAAGAATATTTTAGCTCAGCTTGAAGCTATGGAATCACTTAGCAGGCCGGAATCAAAAAAAGGGCAGATACTTAGTGTTTCAGTTCCAAGAGCAAGTTATGTTTCCAGTGCTTTTACCAGTTTTCTTAATGATTTAGATAAAGATTCTGGGATGAATATAGATTACAGGGAGACTCATTCGGTCAGGGCAATGAAGAGCGTATCTGAGGGGAGTAATGATCTGGGAATTATACGGTGCCAGATGCGTTTCGAGGGATATTTTTTAACAGCTTTACAGAAATATGCTCTAAAACATGAAGACATATTTGAATTTGAGTACTTACTATTAATGTCTAAAGATCACCCTTTGGCAAAACAAAAAGAAGTTAATTACAAAGACTTACTGGATTTTACTGAAGTGGCTCACGGAGATATTTCAGTACCTTCTCTTCCTTCAATAAATTTACCTGATAAGTCGAAAGTATTCAAAAACAGAATTGCGATATATGAAAGAGCCAGCCAACTAGAGATATTAAACAGAATACCATATACATATATGTGGGTTTCTCCAATGCCAAAAGATGTTTTAGATAAATTTGAATTAGTTGAGAAGAAATGCTCTGTGCCAAAGAATAAATACAAAGACATGTTCATATATAGAGAAGGTTATGTTTTCAGTGATTATGACAAAATTTTTATGGAGAAAGTAAGAGAATCCATTAGTAAAGTATCTTTAATGATTAAATAGATAAGGTTATATCGATAATGGAATATCGATATTCCAAAATCGATTCTACCCAAAACCATATATCCGTCATATCATATACATGTAAAAGGAATTTACGTGTAAAGGAGACGAAAATTATGGCAAGATTTACATTACCAAGAGACATATACCATGGAAGGGACTCCTTAGAGTCATTAAAAACTTTGGAAGGATCCAAAGCTATTGTTGTAACTGGCGGAAGCAGTATGAGACGTGCTGGTTTTTTGGATAAGGTAGTAGAATATCTTAACCAGGCAGGAATGCAGGTCTTGCTATTTGAAGGTGTTGAACCAGACCCTTCGGTGGAGACAGTTTTAAGAGGTGCAGAAGCCATGAAGGAATTTCAGCCAGACTGGATAGTATCCATCGGAGGGGGCTCTCCAATAGATGCAGCTAAAGCAATGTGGGCATTTTATGAATATCCTGAAACAACTTTTGAACAGTTATGTATACCATTCAATTTTCCTAAATTAAGAACAAAAGCAAAGTTCTGCGCTATTCCATCAACATCTGGAACTGCTACCGAGGTAACTGCCTTCTCAGTTATAACAGATTACGAAAAAGGAATTAAGTATCCGCTGGCAGATTTTAATATAACACCAGATGTCGCTATAGTAGATCCTCAAATAGCACAGACAATGCCAAAGAAACTGACTGCATACACAGGAATGGACGCTTTGACTCATGCTATTGAAGCATATGTATCTACGCTGAACAGTGACTATACTGACCCTTTAGCTCTTCATGCGATTAAAATGATTAATGAATATCTTGTTGATTCATATAATGGCGATATAACAGCTCGTGAGAAGATGCATAATGCTCAGTGTCTTGCTGGTATGGCATTTTCAAATGCATTACTTGGAATAGTGCATTCAATGGCTCACAAGACAGGTGCTGCATTTTCAGGCGGACATATAGTACATGGATGCGCCAATGCAATGTATCTTCCAAAGGTAATTAAATTTAATGCAAAAAATCCAATAGCACTTGAGCGTTATGCTCAGATAGCTAACTTTATAGGTTTAAAAGGAAGAAATGATGAAAAACTTATGGAAGCTTTGATAGAAAGAATAAGAGAATTAAATACTGTTCTTAATATACCTATGTGCATTAAGGATTATGAAAACGGTATAATAGATGAAAAGGAATTTCTTGATAAACTTGATAATGTATCACAATTAGCTATATCTGATGCATGCACAGGGTCAAATCCTCGGAGCATAGATAAAGAGCAGATGAAAAAATTATTGCTTGCCTGCTATTATGACTCAGAAGTAAATTTTTAAAGGAGATTGAGATGAATTACGTATCACGGCAGACATTGGAAAGATTACCTGTATACTTAAGGTTTTTAAAATCGCAATGTATAGACGGTCCCATAAACACATCAGCAAAAACAATAGCTGAAGCTCTGAGTTTAACAGAGATACAGGTGAGAAAAGACCTTGCCGCGATAAGCGACGGCGGAAAACCGAGAATAGGGTATATAACAAAGGATCTTATTAATGATTTAGAAGATTTCTTGGGATATAAGGATGTAAATGATGCAATAATCGTCGGAGCTGGAAAACTCGGCAAAGCTCTTATGTCATACAAAGGGTTTGCGGAATATGGTCTGAACATAGTTGCAGGGTTCGATACATCAGATGAAGCTGTTGGAACTGATGAAGAAGGTAAACCAATATTTCATTTAGACAGAATGGAAGAGCTTTGCAGAAGGATGAATATCCGTATCGGAATTATTACGGCACCGGCTGATTATGCTCAAAGAATTGCAGACAAAATGGTTAAGAGTGGAATACTTGCAATCTGGAATTTTGCACCTGCACATCTGGAGGTACCAGATAATGTTCTAGTCAGAAATGAAAATATGGCAGCATCACTGGCAGTTTTATCGAAACATTTAAGTGAGCAGTTAATGAACTCATAAGGAGATAATATATGAATAAAACAAGAGAAATAATAGACGGCACAGAGAAATTAAATGCTGCTCTTGATAGGCTTAGGGCCGCACAGAGAAAATTTGCGACATATACGCAAAAACAAGTCGATGAAATTTTCCTTGCAGCAGCTACAGCTGCGAATAAGCAGAGGATAGAATTAGCTAAAATGGCGGTAGAAGAGACATCTATGGGAGTTGTTGAAGATAAGGTTATAAAGAACCATTATGCTTCTGAGTATATATACAATGCTTACAGAGATACAGTTACCTGTGGTGTTGTTGAAGAAGACAGAGCATTCGGCATAAAGAAGGTTTTTGAACCTGTTGGTATACTGGCTGCTGTAATACCTACCACAAATCCTACATCAACAGCAATATTCAAGACTTTAATATCTTTAAAGACTAGAAATGGTATAATAATCAGCCCACATCCAAGAGCAAAGGGATGTACCATAGCTGCAGCAAAAACAGTTCTTGAAGCGGCTGTAAAAGCAGGAGCTCCTGAAGGAATTATTGAGTGGATTGACATACCAAGCCTTGAGATGACTAATATAGTAATGAAAGAATGCGATATGATTTTAGCTACCGGAGGACCTGGAATGGTTAAAGCAGCTTATTCATCAGGCAAACCTGCAGTAGGTGTTGGAGCAGGTAATACCCCTGCAATAATTGATGAAAGTGCTGATATCCTGTTAGCAGTTAATTCCATAATCCATTCAAAGACATTTGATAATGGAATGATATGCGCATCAGAGCAATCTGTTATAGTAATGGAAAAAGTTTACGACAAGGTGAAAAAAGAATTCAAAGACCGTAACTGCTATTTCTTGAATAAAGAAGAAACTGAGAAAGTCAGAAAGACCATAATTATAAATGGAGGCCTTAATGCTAAAATTGTTGGACAAAGCGCATTTAAGATAGCAGCTCTTGCCAATGTAGTCGTTCCAGAAAGTACAAAGATACTTATTGGCGAGGTTACCTCAGTTGAACTTTCTGAGGAATTCGCTCATGAAAAATTATCACCAGTGCTTGCCATGTATAAGGCTAAGGATTTTGAAGATGCCTTATCAAAGGCAGAGCATTTAGTAGCAGATGGAGGTTATGGTCATACTTCATCAGTATATCTTGATACATTAAGAGCAAAAGTTAAATTAGACCAGTTCATAGACCGCATGAAAACATGCAGAGTCTTAATAAACACTCCATCTTCTCATGGCGGAATAGGTGATTTATATAACTTCAAACTTACACCTTCTTTAACATTAGGGTGTGGTTCATGGGGCGGAAATTCAGTTAGTGAGAATGTAGGTGTTAAACATCTTGTTAATATCAAGATGGTAGCAGACAGGAGGGAAAACATGTTGTGGTTCAGGACACCTGAGAAAGTATATATTAAGAAAGGATGCCTTCCTGTTGCTTTGGATGAATTAAAGAATGTAATGGGTAAGAAAAAGGCATTCATAGTTACAGATAATTTCCTTTACAGTAACGGATATACAAGACCTGTAACTGATAAATTAGATGAAATGGGAATACAGCATACAGTCTTTTTTGATGTTGCGCCAGACCCTTCATTAGCATGTGCTAAAGAAGGCGCGAAAGCAATGAGAGCTTTTAATCCTGACTGCATAATTGCTTTAGGCGGAGGTTCTGCAATGGATGCAGCAAAGATTATGTGGGTTATGTATGAGCATCCTGAAGCTGACTTTATGGATATGGCAATGAGATTCGTAGATATACGTAAAAGAGTATATACCTTCCCCAAAATGGGAGAGAAAGCATATTTTATAGCAATTCCGACAACTGCGGGAACAGGATCTGAGGTAACGCCTTTTGCAGTAATAACAGATGAGACTACAAATGTTAAGTATCCTCTGGCTGATTACGAACTGATGCCGAACATGGCAATCGTTGATGCAGATCTTATGATGAATGCGCCAAAAGGACTTACAGCAGCATCTGGAATTGACGCAGTAACACATGCTCTTGAAGCATATGCATCCATGTTAGCCACAGACTATACAGATGCTCTTGCACTTAAGTCTTTAAAAGTGGTATTCGAGTATCTTCCAAAAGCATATGATGACGGACCGAATGATCCTAAGGCAAGAGAAAAAATGGCTGATGGTGCTACTATGGCAGGAATGGCCTTTGCTAATGCGTTCTTGGGAGTATGCCATTCAATGGCTCACAAACTTGGAGCTTTCCATCATCTTCCACACGGTGTTGCAAATGCACTTATGATTGATGAAGTATTAAGATTTAATGCATCGGAAAAACCTGTAAAGATGGGAACATTCTCGCAATATGGCCATCCTCACACATTACAAAGATATTCAGAAATTGCAGACTATCTTGGTATAAAAGGAAAGACAGATAAGGAAAAACTGGATAACCTTATAGCAGCTCTTGACGAGTTAAAAGCTAAAGTCGGAATTAAGAGCCGTATAATGGATTACAACATAGATGAAAAAGACTTTCTAAACAGATTAGATGAAATGACCGAGCAGGCATTTGATGATCAGTGTACAGGTGCAAATCCAAGATATCCGCTTATGAGCGAGATAAAGAAAATGTATCTAAATGCATATTATGGCAAACAGGAGGAAGTGTGATGAAACTGGACAAGATAATTGCGGTAAGAACAACTAAAACCGTATACCGTGACAATGACAAGACAATAAAAGTTTTCAATGAAGATTACTCGAAAGCCGATATTCTTAATGAAGCCCTTAATCAGGCCAGAGTAGAGGAGACATCTCTTCATATCCCAAAGATACTGGAGGTTACCAAGATTGAAAACAAATGGGCTATAGTATCTGAGTATATACAAGGAAAAACTTTAGCACAGATAATGGAAGAGGATAAAAGCAGGTTTGATGAGTATTTAGAAAGGTTTGTTGATATACAGATTGAGATGCATTCTCATAAAGTACCTCTTTTGAATAAATTAAAAGATAAAATGAACCGCAAGATATCCGAATCAACATTAGATGCAACTACAAGGTACGATCTGCATACCAGGCTGGAATCTATGCCAAAAGGAACTAAATTATGCCATGGAGACTTTAATCCTAGTAACATAATTATAACGAAAGATGATATACCTTACATAATAGACTGGTCTCATGCGACAATGGGAAATGCATCAGCTGATGTAGCAAGAACATACCTTTTATTCTGGCTTTCAGGTGATATTAACGGAGCAGAAAAATACTTAGACCTGTTCTGCAAGAAAAGTGATACTGCAAAACAGTATGTACAGAAGTGGATACCTATAGTTGCTGCTTCACAGTCTGTAAAGGGAAAACCAGAAGAACGCGAATTTCTATTACACTGGGTCAATGTAGTAGATTATCAATGATGAATATAAATATTAAATAACGAGGAGAAAAGGTATGAAAATAACAGTATGTATAGGAAGCTCATGTCATTTAAAAGGATCAAGGCAGGTAGTGGAATCATTACAGTTTTTAATCAGTGAAAATGATTTGAAGGACAAGATAGACTTATCGGGAACATTCTGTATGAATAACTGCCAAAACGGAGTATGTGTAACTGTTGATGGAAAAATGTATTCGCTGACTCCGGAAACTACAAAAAGTTTTTTTGAAACAGAAGTTCTTACCAAATTGAAATAGTTAGAAGAAAGAGGTGGAGAAGATGACGGAATTTTTAAGATTTAAACAGTCAAACTGCAAGAACTGCTATAAATGCATAAGGCATTGTCCGGTAAAATCTATTAGGTTTTCCGGTAATCAGGCGCATGTAATAGGTGATGAGTGTATTCTTTGCGGTCAATGTTTCGTCGTCTGTCCGCAAAATGCAAAGGAAATTGCAGATAACACAGAAATTGCAAAAGTGCTTATATCATCAGGACAGAAAGTTATAGCGAGCATAGCTCCTTCCTTTATTGCAAACTACAATGGTATAGGTATAAAGTCGCTTGATAAAGCATTGAGAACCCTTGGGTTTTATGCAGCAGAAGAAACTGCAATAGGAGCAAAACTGGTAAAGGATAAATATGATGAAATGCTCAAGCAGGGTGACAAAGATATTATAATCACATCCTGCTGCCACAGTGTAAATCTTCTAATACAGAAGCATCATCCGAAAGCTTTGCCATATCTTGCTGATGTATTAAGTCCGATGCAGGCTCATAGTATGGATATCAAAAGAAGATATCCTGGATCCAAAACAGTGTTTATCGGGCCCTGTCTTGCTAAGATGGATGAAGCTGACAGATATGCAGGGATAACTGACTGCGTACTGACCTTTGATGACCTGACAAGATGGCTTGAAAAGGAAGATATAAGGCTTGAAGAAATTCCTGACGAAGATCAGTTCAGCAAAACACGTCTCTTCCCTACAACAGGTGGCATTTTAAAATCCATGTTATGCGAGCAGGATAACTACACTTACATAGCTATTGATGGGATTGAAAACTGTAAAGCAGCTCTAAAAGATATTGAAGAAGGCGGTCTGCATAAATGTTTTATAGAAATGTCTGCTTGTACCGGTTCCTGTATAGGAGGTCCGGTAATGGAAAAGCATCATGCTACACCTCTTAAAGGCTATAAGGAAGTTAACAGATATGCAGGTAAAGAAGATTTCAAGGTAGAGCCTTTAGAGTCTCAGATAATGAAGAAAAATCATTTGCCTATTATTATTAAAAATGATATGCCTTCTGAAAATGAGATTGTAAATATTTTAGCTCAAATGGGAAAGACAAAACCTGAAGATGAACTAAATTGCGGATCATGCGGATACGATTCCTGTCGTGAAAAAGCAATAGCGGTATATCAGGGTAAGGCTGACTATACTATGTGTCTTCCATTTCTGCAGGCAAGATCACAAAGCTTTTCTGACACCATTATCACAAATACTCCAAATGGCATATTCGTACTGAATGACAATCTTGAAGTCCAGCAGATAAATAAAGCTGCATTGTCATTAATGAGGATAAGAAGCGCATCTGATGTACTTGGGGAACCTGTTGTAAGGATACTTGACCCCAAAGACTTTATAACCGTTAAAACAACGGGAGTAAGCATAAAAGATAAAACTGTTTATCTTGCCGAATACCAAAAATATGTTGATATGACAGTAATATACGACAGAGAATACAAGATAATTCTTTGCATTATGCGTGATGTTACTGAAGAATACAAGATAAAGGCAAAAAAGGAAATAGTCAACAAGCAAACTGTTGAGACAGCTGACAAAGTTGTTGATAAGCAGATGAGAGTTGTACAGGAAATCGCATCTTTATTAGGAGAAACTGTAGCAGAGACCAAGATAGCGCTTACCAAACTTAAGGAGACGATATCAGATGAATAATCTTTGTGCAGATATAGGGTATAACAGCCTGAATAAATACAAAGAGCAGTTGTGCGGAGATCACATAGAGTGTATTAACCAGGATGATGGGTCTACAGTGATAGTTCTTGCTGACGGGTTAGGTAGCGGCGTGAAAGCTAATATACTTTCCACTCTTACTGCAAAAATCATTTCAACTATGATGGCTGAAAGCTGCGGGATTGATGAATGTGTTTCAACTATTGCTGCAACATTGCCTGTCTGCGGAGTAAGAGGAATTGCATATTCAACATTTACTATAATACGTATAGTAAATAATAATTATGCAGAAATAATTCAATATGATAACCCTCATGTAATACTTCTTAGAGATGGAAATAGTGTTGAAATGCCAAAAACACTATTAAGTATTGATAATAAAGCTATTTACTATTCCAAAATAGCTTTACAGGAGAATGATATATTTATTGCAATGAGTGATGGAGCAATTCATGCAGGTGTAGGTATGAGCCTGAATTTCGGATGGCAAAGAGATGACATAATTAAATTTATGGAAAAACTTTATCATGTAGGTTTTACCGCGAAAACTCTCACTACCATACTGCTTGATGAATGTTACAGTCTGTATGGGGGCCAGCCCGGAGATGATACAACAGTCTGCACTATAAGGATAAGAAAACGTGAGCCTATGAATCTTATCATAGGTCCTCCTTTCAATAAAGATGACTGTTCCAAGATGATGTCACTGTTCTTTTCAAAAGAAGGAAAACATATTGTCTGCGGTGGTACTACATCTAAGATTGCAGCTGATTTTTTGGGAAAAACACTTATCCCAAGCCTTAATTTCGTAGATCCTGAAATACCTCCGACTGCTAAAATTGAGGGAGTGGACCTTGTTACAGAAGGTGTAATCACTATTAATAAGGTTTTGACATATGCACAAGATTATCTGAAGGATAACGAGTCATACAGGCACTGGAGCTACAAGAAGGACGGAGCATCACAGATTGCAAGGCTTTTGTTCGAAGAAGCAACAGACATTAATTTTTATGTAGGGAAGGCAGTTAACCCAGCACATCAGAATCCTGATCTGCCAATACATTTCAATATAAAGATGCAGCTCATATCAGAACTGGCAGAATGCTTAAAGAAAATGGGCAAGAATATAAAGGTCAGCTATTTTTAAAGGAGGAAGCTTTTGAGAAGGTTTGATACGAAAGTTCA
>ERZ795048.477-NODE-477-length-42095-cov-9.142364_pt1 | contig 42095 bp, 27 predicted proteins | sample MGYA00375132_ERZ795048 | MGnify/ENA primary metagenome ERZ795048 (study PRJEB30177, sample SAMN05720225) | activated sludge metagenome | isolation source: Anaerobic digester | place: Hong Kong | collected 2014-12-17 ...
TCGGGCATCTCATCGGCCTGGACCACATCGAAAACGAAACATGCCTGATGAAAAAATTTTCGCCGATAACCGAATCATACTTTAAAGGGAACATTGACGCGCAGACAATCGATGCCTATAAAAAGCTCTACGGAATACAGCAGTAACCAGCCCACTATTTGAATAGTGCTTCAGCTGCGGGAAGAGAACGCTTCTCTTCCTGGTGAACAATCTCTGAATTTCTTATGCCGGCGGGGATAACGGCTTTGTCTTGTGCGTTTCCCGGTATGAGGAAGGGGTCTCGCCCATGACGCGGTAAAAAATACGGTAAAAAGTCCGCAGGCTTTCGAAACCGCTTTCATACGCTATATCGATGATTTTTTTCTCAGAACCGGCGATCTTATCAAGGGACATCTTAATGCGTGTTTCGTTGAGGTATTCCTTGAACGATTTTCCGGTGTGGATCTTGAACATCTTGCCGAAATAATCGGGATTGATATCCAGGGCCGCAGCGGCGGTCTCACGGGAAACCTGGTCCATATAATTCTGCTGGATATAGGCAACAGCATCCTGCATGTACCGGTCTCCCATCTGGGAGGCGGGGATGTCATCTATCGACAGGGAATATTCTTCAAGCCTCTGGTGAAGCAGCTTGTTCTCGATCGCCAGAACAGCGGGGCCAAGATACACGTTCAGGAAAAAGATATCATCCTCGACAAAAACGCCCCCGGCAAGAGGGTTGTCGAGATAACACACTCCGTTCACCAGCTCATTATATCGCAGGGGGACGCAGAGAATAGATGAAGGAACCGTATCACCTGCGCCTTTAAAAGAAGTTGAAATTTTAACCGGGCCGGGAGTGTTGATCACGGCCTCACCTGTTTGAAACACCGTGTCGATTATCGGCCACACGCAATCATCATTTTCAGCGCCGGACATGCTTAAGAACGCGACACGCACGAGCGCATCGCGTTCTTCATCATACAGGTAAAGATGCCCGCGCTTGGCACCGGAAATCTCCATTGAGGTCGCCAGAGTCTCATCAAGGATGTCCGTCAGGTCCGCGAACGAAAGCAGGTCCCGAGATTTCTCAAGCACGTATTCATGCTTCTGTTCCCTTATATGGCGCAGGAGCCTGTTTCCCTCGTCCCTTCCCAGATCAAGCATCTTTGCCAGCCGTTCTTTATATTTATCAATGCCGAGTTCGCTAAAAAGGCCATAAGAAGAAAAAAATGTTTCGCGCGCCTCGTCCTTCCGGTTCTGTTCATTGAGAAATATCCCGTATTCGAACAGGGTTTTTGCGTGTTCAAACCGTCTTCTGATCTTTTTGCTCTGAGCGATACTCCTGACAAAAAAACGTTCGGCACGCGACCTGTTTCCGGTCAGCATATAATAACGCGCACAGGCGCGCAACGCCACATCGAAGTTATGGTTCCATTTTTCGGTGTGTTTCAGGCCGAGAAGGCACGCTTTCCTGATTTTTTTATGGTATGACCTTTTTTCTTCGGCATTCAGGGCATGACCGCGCTGGATGCAGTCAGCGATCATTGCTTCAGCGTAATGCTGAAAAAAAATATGCGTGTGGCTCGGAAAACGGTTGTTCCTGAAAACTTCATGAGCGCGCTCAAAATTTTTCAGACTCCTCTCCATATCGCCTTCCTCCGCATAACAGTAACCGTACATGGAAAGCGATGTGTAATACAGAAACTGCGTTTTGAACTTGTACTGATGCGAGATGAATGAATCAAGAACATCCCTTGCCGCCCGGTACTGCCCGGTTTCAATGTAATAAATAACCGGAAAAACAAATGAGCTGTATGTCATCTCGTCAAAAATAGTCCTGAGGTACCCGTGATATTTCCGGTACAGGAGCCAGGCAGCGGGATACTGTGACATGAGGAAATGACTGCTGAACAGGAACTGCGCCGATTTTGAAATTTCTATAGAATCCCCGATTTTTTCCAGTATGTCGACACTCTGTTTGCAGGCGTCAATTCCCCGGGGGAAGTCGCCGCGCATGATATGATAAATACCCCAGCCGTCCAGGCACTGGGCAATCCCGAGGCTGTTATTGTATTCCTGCATCATTGAGTACGCAAGATTGAGATAGCGCTCAGCTCTTTTATATTTACCCATGATAACCGCGAAAAAACCGAAATAATAACAGGTCAGGGCAAGCTCATGCGATTTCCCGAGCCTCAGGCGGCACAGGTTCAGCATCCGGAAAACAGTACGTGCCATTTTCCATCCTTCGCTGAAAAAGTAGACCCAGTTGAGCCATTCATACAGGCCAATGATCATCTTTACCCGGCCGGCATGCCTGCTCTTCATTAAGGGGAAAAAACATTTGGGAAGGATGTCAAGGACCCGGCTGATCAATAATTCCTTTATGGTCATGACCATCATCCATCGGTCCGAGACCGGAAACTTTTCCCCGAGCAGGGCGAGGCCCATCCTGACATATTTTTCACTTAAAGCGAGGTCTCCAATCCTGAAACAGGCCCTGCTCAGATGCATATACAGGTCGGCCTTCCTGCGTGAATCATCAATATGCGGAAGCACCTCTTTGAACAGTGCGACCGAACGCTCTGCGTCACCGGCCCGGGAACAGGAAACCCCGAGTCCCTGCATGCACTCAAGCCAGGATGACTTCATCGTTTCATCAAACGAGCCGTGATCCTTCCCGTCAAGCACGGCCTTGACTGATTCATAATAGGCGATCGCATCCTGGTACGCGTGTTCTTCCATAGCACTGGCGGCCGCACGCAGACCATAGTGAAGTATTTTATCATCTATTTGAGCTTCACGGTAATGTTCAAAGACTTCAAACACCGCGGGGCCGCCTTCGTGAGCAGACCGCTCTTCAAGGATAGCGGCGATTACGGCGTGAAATTTTTTTCTTTGACGATCATTGAGGTTCACCAAAAATGCATCGCGGATACGGTCATGGACAAAATAATACTCATCCCCTTCGCCCGCCCTTTCCAGAATATACCGGGTTACGGCCTGATTAATCGCATCAGCGACGAATGAATCCCGGCTTGCACCTTCGTGCCGTTCCTTATCGACCTCAAGAAGCAAATCAAAGCTGAAATGTTTTCCGATAATCGCCGCAGTTTCATATACGCTGCGTTCTTCCGGGCTGAACAGGGCTGTTCTGTTTACGATCATGTCCAGCACGGTTTCAGGGACGCTTAATGAATCAAGGACCTGCTTGTTGACCCGCCAGGACCGTCCTGCCATTTCGAAGGCGTTTTCCTCAATGAGAAGCTTTATTATTTCCTGGGTAAACAGCGGATTGCCTTTTGTCTTGCGGTAAAGATACTCGGACAATAAATTTCTTTCTTCTTTTTGAGCAATCATACAGGGGACAAATAACCCTATTTCATTTTCAGGGAAGGGTTTAAGCAAAAGTGAATCTGTTCCACATCCCTCTGTAAATATCTGGTCCATTGTTTCATTGACATCGGCCCGTGCAGCAAGTTCCTTTTCCCGGAATGAGACGATTATTTTAAGCGGAAATGACAGTATCATTTTTTTCAGCGAGGCAAGCATTTCCACGGTTCCCGCATCGGCCCAGTGAACGTCCTCTATTATTATCACCAGTTTGCCTTCAGCTTCCGAAAGGCCGTATATGAATCTGGTCATAACCTTATAAAAACGCTGGATCTCGGTTTCCGGATCAATGGGAACTATGTCAGGAAAATCACCGAGGATCGGTTTCACCCCGGAATTAAACGAAACGACTATTTTACCCATTTCGCCGCAATATTTATTGACGACCGAGGTGATTGTTTTCCTCTTGATGTTCGGATAACGATGAAACTGGTGAACGTAGTCCGTGATTACATCACGGACCGGGGCGTGCGGCATTTTCCTGGTGCTGTCATAACAGCGCCCTTCAAGGCAGACTATTCCCCGGGATGAAAGCCTTCGGAACAGTTCGGAAAGAAGCCTTGACTTGCCGACCCCGGCATCGGCGCTTACATAAAACATCCCCCCGCTGTCATTTTCGCAAAATCTTTCAAGGAGTAAAAGTTCTTCTGCCCTGCCGATAAACCCCTCACTCAGGGACACCCGCCGCGAGACATCGTGTTCACCAGGGGCAAAACTGAGATCACCGCTCATAAACCGCTTCAGGTCTGCCCTGAAACCTGCAGCGCTCTGGTAACGGTTTGCCGGGTCCTTTTCCAGGAGCCTGAGCACCATGGCATCAATTGCCGGGGGGATGTCGGCGACGCGGCGCGAGGGAGGATCAGGCCGCTTGGCTGATTGTTTATGCAGCAGGGGGACCAGTGAATCCCCTTCGAATGGGACATTCCCGGTCAAAACTAAAAAGAAGAGGACTCCGAGCGCGTACAGGTCGCTTCTTTCATCGGCCATGCCCTGAATGATGCCGGACTGCTCCGGGGCCATAAAAACGATCCCCTTTGTAATCTGCTGATCCGTACTCCCTTTTAACTCACCCAGAGCAAAATTGCACAGCTTAACTTCTCCATAGGTATCAGTTATCATGATATTCCCGGGATTGATATATCCGTGAATGACACCATGATCATGGGTGATTTCCAGCGCCGCGCATATGCGATCGATTATGGAAACAGCGGTTTCAAGTCCGGGAAGGGATTCCGCGGATATGATCTGCTCAAGGAGCCTGCCCTGAAGGGGCTCCATAACAATAAACAGGCCCTGCGGAAAACGTGGATTCTCAAACATGCCATAATCAAGGACCTGAGCAATATTCTCATGAGTAATTCCGGAGAGGGCTGACATGTCTTTTCCGAACCTGATATAATCGAACCCCGCTTTAAACACGAGTGTCCTGTCCAGAATTTTAACCGCAACCGGAATATTTTCGTGATCATCAAATCCGCTATAGATATCCCCTGATGACTCTGAAAAAATTTTATCAAGCAGCCGGTAACGTTTATTGATCGATATGCCCGCGAGATCCATCATTTCTATTTAGAATATAGTCCTTTATAAACACAAAATTATATATGATTTTACAACATTTTAATACAGGTTATTCACTTGTAAATAACAGTCTTAATAAAAATGCAAAAAAAACGTTTACCTGCCTGACGTGCACCGCGCCGAACCATAAATACTGCGCATTTTTTCCTTTTTTTACCGTAAACCATCACTTTCCCTGAAGAAAAATTCCCGCTTCGCTCTGTTCGCAATAAATGAATATCAGCCGGTTTTCAGACTCTGCGAAAAAGAAGCCGGATTTACTCCGGATTCTTGACCATTTGGTCGATTATAAAATTAGGGATACAGGGGGCTGTTCGATAATACAATCATGACCTCAGAAACACTTTCATCTTCAATTATTGCGCTTGCAGCGGTTCCCCTTTTCTATCTCATTTACTTCCGTCATTTTTTTAACTACTACCGGCAGAAAAAAGAAACTCCGGAATACGCGAAGCATCTTGAAGCGTTTCTCTATGGGGTCACGTTCGCGCTGCTGCTCGTGCTGGGGGCGCCGCTGCTGCAGAAAATACTCTCCGGCAGCTCGGTGATATTCAGCGCGTTTGTGCGCGCGGCGCTTCTGGAAAAGGCGGGCCTGCTGCTCATGTTTCTTGCCGCGTTACGGTATTATCCCCGGTTCACGGCGCTCGAGGGGATCGTATCGGGCATTGCCATGGGAACGGGATTTTCCCTGGTGGAAAATATCATTTACGCGGTAAACTTCGGCCCTGCAGTGATCATCCCCAGGCTCCTTTTCTCAGCGCCGCTGCACCTGACCACCTGCGGCATGATGGGCTATTATCTTTCAGCGATGTCGATGAGCGCGAGCAAACCGGGAAGGTATGTGCGCGCCCTTCTCGCGCTGGCGCTGCCGGTCGCCTTTCACGGCGCCTTTGACGCGCTTCTGTTCAATCAGGGGGCACGGCTTTTTCTGGCCGGGCCCCTGGTGATCATCCTTGTCGGCGGGCTGGAACTGATCATTTCCCGGTCAAAGCTCATACCCTCGGTGCGGTCATTGACAAAGACGGGGCTCCGTCTCGAAGACTGGTTTTTAAAATACCGCCAGCCGCGCTTCGAACGCTGGATACAAAACTCGATGGGGACCCCTGCGGACATAAAGGTCCCCCTTTTCAGGGCGCACTCGAGTAAAAAGCTGTGGGTGGTCGCTCTTTTCCTGTTCATCCTTTCAGTGATCGGACTGCCTTTCAGCCGTGAGATCAGCGCTGCCATGGGCCTGAACCTCGGAAAAAACATCAGTATCCTTCTGACCTCGGTCTATCCCGCATCCATGGCCGCGTCACTGGCCATGGTCGGCATCATCAATCCCGATTTCTTCCGCTATAACATTGTGCGCCTGCCGATTATTTTTGACGCGGTCCTCAGGTTCCCCGACAGGGAGGAAAATATAATTTCATTCGACATCACCCCTTCCAACTGTTTTCTTCGCTCTTTTGAGCCGCTCGGAAACGATATTTTTGACATGCGCTTTGAAATCAGGGAGTTCCACTCGGGAACCGTCAAGTCAAAGGTGATCTGGGAAAATCACGGGCAGGATGGGGATGATGAGCCGACCGGAAGCATCGTGACCATTGAAAACCCTTCAACGGCGTATTATTTCTTTATTCTCCGCTATTACCTTTTCCGCATATGGAAGGGAATTGTCTTCAACCTCAAGCTTCCCGGATTTGAAAGCATCCGCAGGCTCTTTATGAGCCCGGCGACCATCATGCAGAAAGAGATCGTGTACCACCCGGGAAGCACTATTTTCAGGCAGGGCGAATCGATCAACACCTTTTATTTCATCAAGAAAGGCGAAGTGCAGATAATCAAGGAACTTGATTCCGGCGAGGAGATAATCCTCGAAACAATGGAAAAGGGACAGATCTTCAACGAGATGGCGCTTCTCGGTGATACGCAAAGGACGGTAACGGCACGCTGCCTGGGCCGCTGCGTTCTCGCTGAGGCACGGGCGGACAACCTTGAAGCCCTGATCAAAAACGACCCCGATTTCGCCCTTGCCCTGGTGCTCAAGCTGCTTAACCGTGTTGACTCAACCCAGAATTCGCTCACCCAGACCATTGAGTACCTCCAAAGCCTGCTTCAGATAAAAGAAAAAGGCGCGTACCGCGCGGCCCTGCTCATGGCCCTGCTTCTCGGCCATAAAGCCTCAAACGGGACACTGAGCGTGCCCCTGTCTGATGACCGGTCCGCAATAAACAAAATTGAAAAATCAGATATGGTTATATATCTCCAGCGAATGCTCAGGCAGGAGAAAACACCGCCCGGCGATTCGGCAAAAACAAAGGCCATCGAAAAAATGCTCGATGGCCTTATCCTCAAAATCAACGGCGCTGACTGATTTATTCAGCCACGGCCTTTTTGCGGTTGCGCATAAACAGGCCGACCAGCAGAACCACCAGTATAATGAAGGCCCCCACCAGTCCCCATCCGCCGCTCTTCACCGCCGCGAGAATATACGCTCCGAGAGCACTGGTCCCTTCCGGGAAATATTCATTATACTTGCCTGCAATCTCCTGCGCGGTGAGCGCCCGTGAAGAGATCTGAACCTTGTCGATTATACCGCTGAAGCAGAGGTTTCCCCAACTGCTGCTGTACTGTATGGGCAGCTGAGAACCGATTATCAGGTCTCCGCTGGAGTCCCTTACGGTCCCGATGGTATTGGCGGTGTACGCGTCCCTGGTTCCATTTATATACAGGGATATCTCTTCGCTGTCCCAGGTCGCGACCAGATAGTACCACTGGCCGACCTCGATGGTGGTTTCGCTGTCGACGTAGGCGTTTTCGCCCGCATCATTAAAAAGGCCGATCCGCAGTGTCCCGTCAGGGGTCCAGAACTGGAGGCTGTAGGATTCATCACTGAAATTCTTGAGCTCCCCCTTGTGAACGATCCCCGCGAAAGGAGTGTATTCGTTCATGTAAACCACTGCCTCGATCGTGCCAGCTTCAGCGAGCGTGAGCGTATCACTGTCTTCGACACGGACATAATCATTGTAGCCGTCAAAGAGCAGGGCATCGCCCAGCACCCCGCCGACCTCTGTTGCTTCAACAACATCATATGAACCGTCAGATGACGTTTCGAAGTTCCACAGGCCCGCGATTTCCTCGCTGCGAACAACGGTTACCGTGAAATTTTTTGTTGTTCCGTTTTCAGCGGTTACCGTATACATCACCGGGTTGCTGAAATCATTGGCGGTTATGCCGCTTTCCTGATCAACCCCGTTAATGGCAATTGAATACCCGGTATGGGCAAAAGACGCTACCAGGGCAGTGACCGTCGCATCAGCCGGCAGCTCAAGCGAAATGGCCCCGGTATCACTGTCAATGTCCGCTGATTCACCCGCGATAGAAAAAGCGGTAATTTCCCTGGCGTCATTCTTTGCAACGGTGACGGTTACGTCATAATCTCTGGTCGTTTTGTCTTCGGCAGTGACCGTATAGGTAATCACTGAGCCGAAATTATTTGCGGTAATCCCGGCCTCCTGAGCAACATCGTCAACCGTAACCGAATCACCGGTTGTTTCAAAGGAAGCGGTCAATGAATCGGTTGACGAGCCATAGGGAAGTTCAACCGAGATGGCATCCCCGGAAAACACGCCGTGCGCGTCCCCGGTGATCGAAGAATTCAATTCTTTATAAAAAGCGAACGAGCTTATTTCCTTCCATGAACCCGGAAGAACGGTCACGCCTGCCGTGTAATTTTTCGATGAACCGTCTTCAGCGGTGACGGTGTAAACAACCGGACTCGAATAATCGTTCTGCGTCACCCCACTCTGCTGGGCCGTTTCACCAACGGCAACCGATGACCCCGTGGTAGAAAATGACGCGGTAAGGGCGGTCACCGCCGTTCTCGCGGGGAGGTCAACCCGTATGGTCCCTTCATCCTCATCGACAGTGCCTTCATTACCGTCAAGAGAAAAAGCCGTAATGGCCTTTTCCGTGCTCGCCGCTTTAGTCACCGAAACCGTGTATGAGCGGGTTTCGCCGCTCTCCGCGGTGACCACATAGACGACCGGGCTGGAGAAATCATTCGCCGACATTCCGCTCTGCTGGACCACTCCATTGACTTCGACCCTGGAGCTGTTGGAAACAAACTCGGCAATAAGGGCAGTGACTTCAGTACTGTGGGAAACGGTCACCTCAATCGTTGAGTCGCCTATGGTACCGGTCGCATCACCGCTCAGACTTGCGTTTAACGAAGATGTAAAAGCGTACTGAACGATGGTGTCATCGTCCGAGGTAAAACGCGGATACGTTGTGTCGCCGGAACTCTTGCCTCCGCCGCCGCCACACGCGAGGACAAAGACAAAAACAGCGATATTACTGAGAAGCGCTATCTTTTTCATATTACCAACTCCTTCAAACGTGAATTAGTCACCGGGCACAACTAACTCTAACTTTATCGTCGGAATCTCGTCATAATATATATACTCGCTTAATTAAAAAAAGTCCAATAAAAAAACCCGGTTGGGCTTTTTTTAAATTCTTGAAGTATCAGCCCGCACCAGCATTATCAGGATATATCGGCGCAGATCATACATATATCATCATCGAATGAATCTGAGCCCCTGAAATCTATCAGGGCAGTATAGAGGCCCCTGATAAAATCAACGCATGAATGATGGCTGAGGGAAGATATTTCATCATACATTCCGCTATATTCGAAAAGTTTCGTGTCATCACTGAGCTTTCTGGCTTCAGTCAGTCCATCGGTATATAAGAGAATTTTACTTCCCGGGGGAAGAGAGATCGAACTCGCCTGGAAGGGTTTTCCCATATCGCGCAGAACAGCAGTGCTGAACAGGCCGAGCGGAAGGGATTTTGTCGAAAATAGAGGTTTTACCTCTGAACCGGTTATGATCAGCGGAGGATTATGCCCTGCCATGGAGAAAGACATAGTTCGTGCTCTTCGGTCAATAATGCAATAGATACTGGTAATAAAATTACTGTTCACATGGCGGAACATTACGTCATTGATATGCCCCATCAGGGCCTCCGGGTCCCGGTGCAGTTCAGTCGATGAAGAAAGGGTTATTTTCAGCATTGAGGCAATAATTGCGGCAGGGACACCATGCCCCGCGACATCGCTGATGAATATCCCGGTCCGGCCATCGGCCAAATTGATGAACTCGTAAAAATCGCCGCCGATTTTTTCCATGGGAACATACTGGACGGAAAAATAAGGGGACGGGGCAGACTTGGGAAGATACTGTTCCTGAATCCCCCTGGCCAGTTCAAGATCGACTTCAATACGGGAATTGCGCTCACTGAGATCACGGTTTTTTTCCTCAATCAGCAGTGACTGCACAAAGGAATAACGCGCGGCGTATTGATTCATATATGCTATGGTCATGCCGACAATCACGATCCCTATCAGGTTCACTGAGTTGTGCATCAAGTGATCGATCCCGGTGTCTCCCAGAACACAATGGGGCACGACATAGGCGAGGACGACGGTCCATCCCGAAAGGGTCGCGAGCAGAAACCTGATCCTGAGAAAAGCAAAAAGAAACATCATGCAGAGCATGACGCCGCTGTGGTACAGAAGAGACGGAACGCCGGACCCCATATAGGTAAACAGGATAATCCCGCAGCTCGCCAGAATCGACATTAAAAAAAGCGTGTATTCGTGGAAACGCCGGAATAACGACGTGAAGGTGAAACCCAGCAGCGCAAACGCACCGATACTGCAACTGATACGAACAATAAGCGAAAACCTTTTAAGATGGGGGAACAGGGTAATATCAGTGTATATGTTAAGCAGGTACAGAACAATACCCAGCACAATGGCGAAACGGGCGTACAACAGCTTTTCAGGGAAATAATAATTCTGGAAGATCGCCTCGATGCCTGCAGGAAATTTAAGTTTTTTTACCTGCGCGAAAAGATACTCCCAGTCATCATTTGTGGCCGAACGCACGTGGCCATAAGTTTGCATGTTAGGCGATGATTTATTCATTTGCGACACTGTTGTATGACAAAGTATGTATACTACGTATGCCTAATTGTCAAGAAGTTCAGCAAAAAGAGAAAAAAATTGGGAATATCAATAAGCGTAGGCCCCCATGTCCCAGGTGTCCCTGGTGTTGCCATCGATATCTGTCGAGAAATCAAATTCAGGAAACAGATCAACCGGGAGCAGAGACGTGACGTCCATGCCCCCTCCGGCGGCAGGGCCGGTCCCGAGAATAGTGTAAAGCAGGCCTGCAGGGTCGCTGAATATCGCGGCAAGGTTCTCCTGCACGACCTCCTCATCAGCGAGGGACCATCCGTAACTCTCGTGCTGGCTCCATGACAGGCCGGTGTAGAGGTTATTGCTTCTGCTTATACAGTCAGCGCTGCCTCCGCCGTCAATGATGTTATTGATGGAATAATAGGTGTTATCGCCGGGATTGTCGCCGATGTTCAGGGAAGCGTTCCGGTTGTTGCGCACCAGGGTATTGTTGAAAAAGCCGATCACTCCCCTCACCCACGGCCCGTGCGAAGTGTCCCCCCATTCATTCACGTTGCTGCCCCGGTCATACGCGTCAACCAGGTTGTTCACGAACCAGAGGTTCCCGCTGTCCTGGAACGTGATCGGGCTCGCGCAGTCGAGCACACGATTATTTGCCACGAGCACATTGCCGCATCCCAGGTACAGGGTTATGCCATTGGCGTGGCTGCCGTTGCTGTCGGTGATGGTGTTGTTCAGCACCTGGCTCTTCTCAACGCCGTAAAGCCTGAGGCTTGTGCCGCCGCTGCGGGTGATTATATTGTCTCGCACGGTGTTGCGCGCGCCGCCGCCAAGAAAGATTCCTGAATGGCGGGGATTTTCGACGATCTCATTTTCCTCAATCATGCAGGAAAAGCACTGGCCGATGAATATCCCGCCGTATCCCCCGGAAGTACCGCCCTTCCGGTTATGGGTGATATAATTGTCCCTGATCACGAGATTGTAGCCGGCAATGTGCGCTGCTGAAACAGTGCCGATGCCGACGCCGTCACGCAGCCCGGTACCTGCGTGCTTGCGAACTGAAAATCCCTGAATGGTCAGATTATTGCGGGCATTGATGTTGAAGCCGTAGTTGCGCACCGAAGCGCTTATGCGCGAGTCCAGATCAGAGGCACTGCGCGGCCAGAGCAGAATTTTCAGCCCGTTCTCGTCAGGCGTGGTGCAGACAAAGTACTCTCCCGCTTCGTCAAGCGCATGGGGGCTGTTGTATATCGCATAGTACTGGTCGCGCCCGTCGGGATAGATCGCATTTTCGCCGAGGTCTTCAAACGTTATCCTCGATTCAGCAGGCTCATAGGAGAGTATTTGACGGGTCACCACAATATTGGGGTTGACCCACACAAGGACGTACGACCCGCCCCAGTAGGACGGATCGGCCTGGGTGAAATTCGCGGTGTCAACCAGGGATGTCCTGGTCAGGTTCTCCTGGGTTACCGTGCGGTAATCGTCCGCCTCGTCGTAAAAATACGCGTCGGCCGGGGCCGGGTCCTGGGCAAGCCACAGAAATTCGTCATCACCGGATACCGGGTCGACTTCATGTAGGTTCAGGCTCAAGGGGTTAAAATCCGGGGAAACATGCGCGTAATACAGGCTCGCGTAGTGCTCGTTGCCGAAGCATTCATCCGAGGATGAGCACGCGGCCCAGCCGGTGATGACATCCCCCCCGTCAATGATCGCCTTCTGCCCTTCGGGCCACGCGGAGCCCTCATAGATCACGTGATGGTTGAACGCGCCGTCAGCGGGGATGTTTATCTGCCCCCGGTAAGCCACCCCGCCCCTGAAGAGCACCCTGCTGCCGGGGCCGAGAACGCACGCGGCCGCAGCGCCTTCAGCGTTGTCATCGCCGGGTGAGTGCTTCCACGGCGAGGATTCGGATGTGCCGCTGTTCGCGTCATCCCCTGAATCGTAATCAACATAATAATCGACAACCGTGTATTCCGTAAAATCAGCGCCGACCGTCTTGTCTGAATCCATGACCAGGGGAAGCGGGTTTTCCCTGCTTTCCGAGTCGCCCGTCCAGGAATAAAAATCATAGCCGTCATCAGGGGCCGTGGTGAGATAAACGGTCGATCCCTCTCTGTAGTTCGCGCGCACCGGGTCAACGGATACGGAGCCGTTCAGGGGATCGAGAACCGTAAGGGTATAGTATACTGCATGGGTGTTGTTGCATCCCTCTCCGCAGGATGAAAGGAACAAGACTGCCGCCATGGGCACGGCCCATACAATAAATGCCATAATCTTTCTCATGTCATCCCCCGTGGTCACAAAGCAGAATTAAATCCATTCACCGTAGCGCCGGGGACCGGTTTCGTCCAGTAAAAAACAGGATGGATAAAACTGCCATGCGCCTTAAGGGGAAAAAACGGGGAAAAAAATTTCAGGCAGTCCGGGCAACAGGAACGAGATCAGTCATACTCGTAGGCGCCGATTGACCAGGGATCGGTTCTCGCGGTACCGCCGTCACAGTCATCATTATAGCTGCCAATGACCATCCCCCCCTGCCTGACACTGATCGGGCTGGATCCGGTAAGATGCCAGTCCCCGCCGGGGAGATCCACAAGCACAGGGTCAACCAGGATGTTATTCGCGCGTGTCGTGCTGTCTATGATTGTATTGAGAACCGACTCATTCTGGATATTTGGCGTACCCTCTCCGTAGTCATAATAAACATAGTCAAAACCATAAGTGGCGTTCACCGTTGAGGACAGGATATTGTTGTTCTCAACACTGACCGGGTCAGCGGTATCTGATGCCTCGTAAATACCATACAGGGTAGCGGCGCTTCCTGTTCTGAATATGATATTGTTCTGGATGATCGCCGAAGTTTCATTGCTGATATATATACCATAAATAATAGTGGTACCGCTTCCGCCGTTGATGGTATTGCTCCGGATGGTCAGGGTCAGGCCCGTTGTACCGTTGCAATAAATGCCCCGGGTTGAATCACCGGTCCCTCCGTTAATGCAGTTGTTCCGTATCACGGGCGCGCTTCCGGTATCATAACAGAATATACCCGTAGAGGAGTTCCCTGACGAGCTGTTGCCGCCGTTAATGATATTGTTCTGTATGATCGGCGCCGACCCGCCAATATATATTCCGAAGGTCTGTCCTGCAGCATTGGTTCCGCCATTGATTATATTATTCTGAATTGTTGGAGCAGCGCCACTGCTCAAACTGATACCGGCATAGGTGGCTCCGCCGCTGCCGATAATATTGAAGCCATCAAGAACCGTGCTGTTTCCCATGGCGGTGCTGCAATATACTGCGAATCCCGTTGTGGGGCTTATGGTCGATGCAGTTGCTGACACGTCACGGGAAGTGAAATCAGTGGCGTAACTTCCCATGACAGAAACCCCGTCCGCAAGGTACACATTTTCGTCATAAGTGCCCTGTGCGACATGGACCGTGCCGCCTGAAGGAGCAGTGTCAACAGCCATCTGGATAGTCAGGTACGGGTTGGTCTTCGATCCGACACCGGTAGTGTCATTCCCTGATGTGGTCACATAAAAATTCATCTGTGCCGAAACCGTAACGGTCGCGGTGCCGCTCTTGCCCTGATACTCCGCATAAATCTCAGTTGAGCCTGTCAACAGGCCGGTGACCGTGCCATCTGAGGCGACAGAAGCATACGTCGGATCTCCGGAATTCCAGGTTGCGGACATAGAGATGTCCACACTGCTCATGTCAGTATAATAAGCAGTCGCGGTCAATTGCATGGAGCTGTTAACTTCCAGATTGAACACATCCGGCGATATCACAATTGAATCAAGAGCGGGCGCGGTGGCGCTGACCGTTATCGAATAATCCCGGGTGGACCCGTCAAGGGCAAAAACACGAAGCGTCACCGCTGAAGAAAAATCGAGAGACGTTACCCCGCTTTCCACGGTGATTTCGTTGAATTCGACATGGTCTCCCAGGATAGTGAAAACAGGGACGAGTGAAGAAAGTGAAGTTCCCACCGGGACCGCAACACTGATAGTAAAATCGTCATTATTTATTGTTCCGTCGCAGTCCAGTATACTGAAAGATCTGAAGCTTTTAGCAGTTGGATCAGGCGGAGGATTGCTGGCGAATTTAAATACAGAATTTCCGTCACAACCAAGGATCAATACCGCGAAAAAGAGGGCCGAAAAAATTTTCATATAATTCATGGGAATAATTTTTCTTTACATATATTATCATATTATAAGATAATTTATTCTTTTCGTCAATGGTTAAAACGATGAATATTAAAAATACTTGTTAAAATTTCAAAGCATTCATACTATTAATAAGGCGATTGGGAAACCGCACTATCATCCGCCGTTTCACGGCATTGGGCAGCTATGGGAAGCATAAGAAAAACCATCCCTTTAAAAATCAGCGCAAGATCGACCGCGGTCATCCTGGCGGCACTGTTCATTACCGCTTTTCTCTTTTCACTGAACGAAATCATGATCACCATCAGGCTCAAAGAGCTTGCCGCGTCACTGCGCCGGATTGACCGTGAAGAGGGGTCCATTGACCATATCGCCCTGGTCGCGACCTATGAAATCCACAAGAAACTGTTTGAGAACAGAATATCACAGGAAAAGGCGGACGAGCTCGAAAACAGGATCAATTCTCTGTTCATCCGCTCGAGGCAGAATCATACGTCCATCGATTCCATTCACGCCTGGCTTATGGCTCCTGCCGCAGGGATCATAAACTTTAACCGCATGGTTCTCGGCAAACAGCCGTTGTCCCCCCGGGACGGTGACAATACCGGCGGCACTGCCCTTGACCAGGCATTTTACTATGAACGAAACATGCATTTTAAAAAAGCGATTGGTCTCTACGAAAAAATCATGGCGGAGCAGAAGCTCCCCGCAGGCATAACCGCGGGCGTGCTCCTGCACCAGGGCTACTGCTACGCCCTGTCAGACATTCCCGAGAAGGCACGCGCCAGCTACATGAAGATCCTGGATGAATACATCAGCGAGAGCAGCGCGGTGACCGCGGAAATTCTGCTGCGGTACCTTGACGGTTTCGCTGTTGCGCGGAAAAAAATTCTGGCCGGGGCATCCCGGCCCCTTGAACAAAGCGAGAAGCTGGTGAACCTCCTCGCGTACGAGCAGGCACTTGCGGTGCTCGAATCATTAGAAACCACGGCCGGGCCGGACATGGTTGATTCGATCAGGTACTTCAAGGCCCGCTGCCACGCCGGCCTGGGCAACACCAGCCAGGCTGTCGAGAATTACCTGAGGGTCATTACCCGGTCTCCCCGGTCACCGTACGCGAAATATTCAAACAGGAAACTCTTCATGCTGGGAACACAGACAGGAAACAGCGAAGTCCGGGAATTAGCGGCTGAGTTGAACAACCGCATCAAAGATCCGGTTCTCGAAGGGATGATCAACGATACCGAAACGCTGAAAACTTCCCCGCCGGTCATAATAAAGCCCGTTGCGGTAACCATATCGCAGCCGGTACGCGACGCGGTGAAAACACTGTCATCCCGGCCCCGGCGCACGGCCCTGAAAAAAGGCTCACACCTGGTCGTGTACACCAGTGACGGCAATGTTTTTAAGGGCAAAGTGACGGATGATTCGCCTGACCTGGTTTCTCTTGAGACGTCAATCGGCACGATCCATGTGAAGAAGGACCGCATCGTCAGGATCACCAATGAATAATGCTATAAGAATCTGCGTCATCACCATCGCCTCCCTGGTCTTCCTTTCACCGCCCGGATTCGGCGATATCGTGGTTACCGCGGACGGGATGATCGTCAACGGGAAAATAATCGAACAGGTCAGCGGGTCCCATGTCACAATCGCCAACTACCACGGGACATTCACCATCAAACAGGAGAACATCAGGGAACAGCACAGCACGGACAACTACCGGAAGGATATTGAGCTGTTCAAAAAAATGGGAAAAACGGCCAGCGAGGCTGAAGTCAAAAAAAACTATGAGGCCGGCATTGAAAAGCTCCAGACCCGCAGCGCAGAAGGCAAAGGCGCCGGGTCATCAGCACACTGCCTGCTGCTTGCCTGCCCCTTCGTAAATTTCAATATCGACCGGCTGGGCTCCATCGTTCCCTGCAGCTTCGGCGTCATGGTCCTTAGTGACGTGCGTTTCCACACCGCTGACGGCAAACTCGTCCTCGGGCCCCGGCTTGATCTCCAGTATTTTTATTCAAAAAAAGGAATAAAAAGCATCGAGGCGTTTCGTTTCGCCGCAGGGCCCGCTTTCATCGTTCCCGTGTATTCCGGCGGTTTTTCACTCAACCTCTCTCTCGTCCCGGAACTGGGGGCCGGCTACTACGGCGTGACCGGCAGGGAAGACGAAACCGCGGATTTTAAAATGAACTTTTTTTTTACCGCCGGGCTTGAATTCGTGATATCTTCATGGATGATAACCCCGATGATACGGTTTGATTATGTTCACGACGGCACAGTCCCGCTTTACGGGATCGGGATCTCCCTTGGCGCGGGGTATCTTTTCAACTACCATAAATCTTCCCTCAAAGATATCAAATCAGGGGGATGACGCAGTGCGCCAGGCAACCGGCTCCCGATTCATGAAAATGGCCAGGCCATGGAAAGCCATGATCCCGGCGCTCTGCTGCGTTCTGTGTGCGGCCGGATGCGGCTCGGAGTTTGAACTTCTTCTGGACAAAAAATCCGGCGCGGCCGCGGACACCACCCCTCCCACGGTGCTGGGCACCAGCCCCGTGAACGGGGCCAGCGGTGTCACCCTGTATGCCCCGGTGGCAATAACCTTTTCCGAGCCCATGAGCGCCGAGGCGACAGCGGGCGCCGTCTCCCTTGCGCCGGCGGTGACCGGAACGACCTTCGAGTGGGACGGCACCGGCAGCATCCTGACCGTCGGCCACAGCAGTTTTGCCGACGGAACAACGGCGTACACCGTCACCGTGGGAACCGGGGCGGCTGACCTCAACGGCCTCGCCATGGAATCGCCCTACAGCTTCACCTTTACCACGGTGGAGACCGCTGTTGAAATGAAAATATTCTGGTCGGAGCTTTCGGGAGGCATCAACAAGACCGATACCGAAAATACCGAGGAGGCCACGGTAGTGACTGCAGGGGGCACGCCCCTTGACATCGACCTGGATTATGCGGGGGGGATGCTGTACTGGACGGAAGATGCAGGCAGTTCTCACGAAATAAATCGCGCCGACCTTGAGGGCAACGGGGAAGCAAACCTGTACTCCGCGCCGTCGCCCTTTTTCGGGCCCACCGAAATCGCCGTAGACCCTGACAGCGGCCTGATATACTGGCACAAATTTCAGACTGTTTCCGGAACGAGTATCATCTGTTCCGCTGACGTCAGCGAGCTGACGGACGTCAACTGCAGCAACGACCTCGCCTATGACTATACGTCCGGCATTGCCCTGCATCCCGAAAGCAGCGAGCTGTATTTCTCAGCGAACACCACGTACTGGGACATCGCCGTGAACGCGGCATCCGGGAGCGGAAGCACCGGCGTTCTCTACCGGACGAGTTCGAACATCCCTGATCTGACCGCCTATATCGGGCTGTACCCGGCAACCGGCCCCGAGGACCCGTCGGTTCCCCTGAGGGGCATTATCGTTGACCACCAGTCATCCACCGGGTATCTGTTCTTCGTGATTGACAGCAATACCGAATCCGACACGCAGATCATCCGTTCAGACTTCGATTTCACCAGCCAGACAGTCTGGGTCACCGCAGACAGCTTCGAGATACAGAAAATCGCCCTTGACCGGGCCGAAAGGAAAATCTACTGGACCTCCCCGTCCGACAACGGCATTTACCGCGCAGACGCCGACACTGCCGCTACCGGCATCGAGCTCTTTGTGCAGGGGGATTCCGCGCCCACGGGGATCGCGGTCGGGAATTAGGTTAGATATTTTACCAGAAGTTCCTGGAGCGCAAGCGGCCGCGAAAAGTAATATCCCTGAAAAAGTTCGCATCCGTTTTTCTTGAAAAACTCGACCTGTTCAGGGGTCTCAAACCCCTCGGCGAGGACCTTGAGCCCGAGCGACCTGCCGAGCTCGATAATATACTTCGCCATTTTCTCCTTGCGGTCGTCCCCCGGTATTGCCTGGACAAATGCCATGTCGATTTTAAGGATATCCACCGGCAGTTCCACAAGATACGAAAGAGACGAGAACCCCTTGCCGAAATCATCGATGGCGATCTGGAACCCGCTTTCTTTCAGGCGTATCAGGCTTTCCTGCGCCTGGTGCATGTTATCAACAAGGGTCGTTTCCGTGATCTCGAGGATCAGCCTTTCGGGCTCAATCCCGTGCTGGTGCGCGAATGATGACAGAAAATCACCATATACGGGATTACAGAGCTGGTCAGCGGAAAAATTGATGCTCATCCCGATCTTTTTCTGTATTTTCATTTCCATATCATAAAAGGCCCTGCGCACAACCAGGTTGTCAAGGTCCTTCATCATGCCCGCTTTTTCAATAAGGGGGATAAAATCTCCCGGGCCTCCGATTTCGGGACTGTTGCTGGTGCACCTGAGCAGGGCCTCAGCGTACACGATCCTTGCCTCAGCGTCGACCACAGGCTGGTAGAAGAGAACGAACTCGTCCTTGGCGATACAGGTCCGCAGCAGGTTGACCGCGTAAATTTTCCTGGTAGCGCCTTCCGTTAAATTCCTGTTGAAAAACATGAACGTATTTTTAGTTTTTTTCGCGCTGCGGATCGTCCCGTACACATTGTTCATGATGGTGTCGAGGTCATCCCCGTCACGCGGCACCATCAGCACCGCGATGCTTGCGGTGACCGTGTAAGACGCTTCCGAAAAAAGAAAGGGGTTCCTCAGGCTCGCGAGTATCTTTGATGCGAAATCGGCCGCTTCAGAGTCCGAGTGAACATCCCGCAGCATAAAGACAAATTCATCCCCGCCTGTTCTATAGAAGACCGCGGATTCGGTAAAGTTGTCAATCATCCTTCGCGACAGCATCCAGAGAATCACGTCTCCGATGGTTTCCCCGTATGATTCGTTGATATTTTTAAAATCATCGATGTCAAGAAAAACCAGCGAAAAATTATCGCCTTTGTGTGATTCCCGCAAATTGGCCTCAAGGTCCCTTCTGAACGCGGCCACATTGGGCACTTCAAGCTCAGAGTCGAGATATAACGTGCCATTGATATTATTCTGAAGGGCCTCGACCCTGTTAATCTTCTTAACAAACCATTCAATGACCGAAAACGACATGAAAACAATTAGAACCGTAACAGCAAGGGCCATATAGGGAAAACCGCCGCTGATTGATTCCGGGCCGGGCCCGGGGAACAGGAGAACATACAGATGCGTGAACGCGATATAGCAGGCTATTCCCAGGCCAACGACCACGTTTCTCACCGGATACCGGGTCTTTTTGCGCAGATCGGAAACCAAAATCATTACCAGGGCATAGACAAGGTAAATCATGATAAGACTGTTCCGCGCGACAAGCAGCGGGGCGTATCCGGGCCTTCGCGTTCCTCCTGAAACGACAGTTCGCCCCTGTACCAGCAGGTCAGGGTAAGCCAGCCCCACTGCTACAATTACCACCGATGCAGCGGCACCGGCATAGAACAGCACCCGGTTTATGGTCCTTGCGCGGGTGCCGAGTTTGCAAATGCGAATGAGATAATACGGCGAAAGAAATAAAAACAAAAGAGGAATGGTTTCCCGTACAAACAGGAGAACCAATCTCCCGCCTTCATGGGGGCGGGCGCTGGTTACGGCGCACACAAAAGCATCAATGATTATAAAAAGGGCGGCCGCGCAGGTGACCAATAAGATCATTCGGGTTACATTCTGCGGCCTTTTCCGGTAAAACTGCACATATTGCAACGCGGCATAAACAATCATCCCCGCGAAAAAATAACTGAAATAACAGAAAAAAAATTGATTTTCCCGCATGATTCTCTGTTCCCCTTCGTTCTCCCGGCACGGAAGATATAACACAGATCAGTATATACGGATTAAGGTCTTTGTATAGCACAATTTTAAGGCAGAGACCGGAAGGCTTTTAAAACCTTGAAGACCTGTGACTGTGAATAAAAAAAACATTGAAATATTCCCTATAACAGATAGCATTATACAATATCACTGAAACATGCTTTACCGGTTACAATGAAAAAAACAATAATTCAGTCAATCGGCTTCAAAATACTGCTCTTCTATTTTTTGCTTACCCTGATCAATGTCTCATTCGTTGTTTCCATAATTTTTGAAAACCAGATCGATCTTATAAGCCAAAACGTGCAGTTCAAGTCAGAACGCCAGTTTTCACAGCTGATTGATGCCGCGAAACAGTACACCGCTGAAATGAAGCAGGGGACGCTTTTCAGCCATATCGATAACCGCAAATCGATCGACCGCTTCATTGAAATAATAAGCCCTTATGCGCCTCAATACGCCATAATAACCGAAAAAAACAGGGTCCTGAAAAAATCCGATGCTTCCTTTCAGGTTCCCGCAACCCTGACCCAGGACATGATGAGGGCCGCTGCTGCGAAAAATTTTTCCGGCAGGGATTATTACCTGAGGATTGACGAAAAGAAAAAAAAGATCTACTGTTATGTTCTCCTGGGAGGGCCGCAGACGGAGCAAACAGCTCTTCTCTCAGTAAGGAACATCAGCCTGCTTGATGCGTCCATGAAAAATCTTTATAACCAGGCGGTGTTTGTCATTATCGTGGTCCTGTTTTTTCACGCCATCTTCGCGCTCGCGCTGTTCAGGTATATTATAAACCCGCTCAAGGCGCTCAACGACGGAGCGATAAAATTGTCGGAAGGTGACTATAAAGTACGTATCTCGTTATCAGGCAGGGATGATGAACTCGGGGCGCTGGCCCAGTCATTTAACACGATGGCCGATTCGATTTACACAAACATAAAAAACATGACTGCCGATGTTGAAAAGGCAGTCGAGCTGAAGAACAGAACCGACCTCCTGGCCGTAAAGGATGAGTTTACCGGCCTTTATAACCGTATCTACATGAACGAACGAATACAGGAAGAAGCCGCCAGGTCACGTATTAATAAAAAAACGACAGCACTGGTCTTTGCCGTTGTTGACAAATTCAATGACATCAGCGTTGTCTATGGACCTAAATCAGGCGACATCATCATGCTTGAAATATCAAAGATCATCACAAAACACGCCGCTGACACAGACATCGTGTCACGGTTCGGGACAGACATGTTCGCGGTCCTCTCCCCGGACTGTTCCCCTGAAAGGATCAGAGAAGTTTCCGAATGCATCAGGGCGGATGTTGAAAAAAAGACGATCATTACTCCGGACGGGCAATTCACCATGACCGTGAGTATCGGTGCGGCAGTACAGAAGTTCGACTCATCGCAGGCTCCGAAAACGGAAACTGAATTCATAGCATCCGCAGAAGCTGCGCTGTCCCGCGCGGTGAAAGCGGGCAGGAACAGGGTTGAAATCATCGGATGACATCAATGAAGTTGTGGGAAAAACGGGGCTACAACAACCGGGGGGATGTCAAAGGCAGCAGGTTTGAACGTTGAATGGCCGACAGGATAAAATTCCCGGGGTCCGGCACCCGAAAAATCTTGACAGGAATATTCATTTGTTCATAGTATTTCCCTCACGTACAGGGGACAATAAATCACCCTGCCCGGCCCCGTGCCGTGGATATTGAAAACACCGGAACAGTCTTCGTGTCGGAAACCGTCAGCATAATGAACATTATCGCCATATCCCAGGGCTTTTTTCTGGGCATCGTGCTCCTTGTCAAAAAAAACAATAATCTCTCAAACAGAATACTCGCCCTGCTCTTTCTCGCCATTTCGGTGAGCATGATAATGAACTATTTCCATATGACACAGAAGTGGTCCGCTTTCTATTGCATGATATACGTGAACCTTTCCTTTTATCTGCTCTATGGCCCCCTGATGTACCTGTACACCCTGTCAATCACGGGCTCAATAAAAAAACCGCTCACCCGCTACCTGCGCCACTTTCTGCCCTTCGCCGTGTTTTTGAGCTACATGGTGGTCCGCCACCGTATCATCGAATGGACCGGGGCCATGGATTTCAAACCCTTCTATGAAAACACGTCATTGTTCTCATATCCGAACCTGGTCATACTGTTTCTCTTTGTCAACCTGGGCTATATCTGCCGCTCTCTCCATGTTGTCCGGGAATATAAAAAAAGCCTCGAGGAATATTTTTCTGATGTCCAGCGGATCAGCCTGATCTGGCTTTCCCTGCTTTTAAGCGGCGCGATGATTTTCATCATCCTTATCATCGCCTTTCTTTTATTATTCAGGGACCTCACGGTAAATTATTTCAAAACCGAACTGGTCATGATTATCTACATCACGTATCTTGCCACAATTTACATGGCGACCTTTTTCACGATCAGATATCCCCAGCTGTTTAATGAAAAGATGCGCAGTGAAAAAATCCATGAAGACGAAGAAAAAAACGGGACCAGGGCGCCGAAATACGAGAAGCTCAAGCTGGACGACAGCCTGAAGGCGCAGTATACGGACGAACTGCTGCACTATATGAAGCTCAGCAAGCCGTACCTCAATGACTCACTCACGCTGAGGGACCTGGCAGGAATGATCAACATCCCCTACCATCATCTTTCTCTGATCATCAATACGGATTTGAAACAGAACTTCTATCAGTTTATCAATACCTACCGGGTTGAAGAAGCGAAAACAATGCTCACCCTGGAGGAATACAAGGATTTCACGATCCTAACCATAGCGTTCAACTCGGGTTTTAATTCAAAAACCACGTTCAATACCATATTCAAACAGATTACCGGCCATACTCCCAGCGAATACCGCAAAATCCATGCTTCAGCAGTGCTCTAAAGACGATTCAGGCTTTTTTTGATAATTTTAATGAAATTTTTTTATTTTTTGAGACATAATGCGCCTTTTTTTAGTTCGGGAATGCAAGGCCGAACGACAAATATCAACTTTTAACGATAATGATATCAATTCCCGATCGGGAATTATTTTTTTAACCATATTACAAACCGTCTGTACGGTAATTTTAATGGTAGTTGCATATGGGTAAACGTTGAAATTCATACTGTTAAAGGGAGGGAGCATGTTAAAAAAAATAATACCCACACTTGCACTGATCCTGCTTGTTTCAATTGCCGGTTTCAACTGTTCCGATATTTCCGCTGATGTCGATGAAACATTTGAAAGCCTCAACTCGGCAAAACTGCTTGAAGACGATTCATGCGAGGGGTGCTCGGGACAGCTTGACACAGAGTCAGTGTCTCAGATAACTGAAGCGCTTGATGAAAGCGGCGCCGAAAACTCACTGGTCTCGGTTAACGTGCGCATCACGGTGCCGAAAAGCGAAAACCCCCACAGTGACGAAGACTGTGATCTCTGGGCAACCATAATCAGGCCATCAAACAATAAACAGCTGCCCACGATCCTGATAGCGGCCCCGTATCGCCGTGAAATGTGCGTGATGATGGGGATCGGACTGGTGGCGTTCGGATACAACCTGGTCGCGGTTGACATCCGCGGGACCGGTACTTCAAACGGAGCATGGACCTCCTTTGACCTCATTGAACAATACGACATCCGCTATGTCGTTGACAAATACATCCCGTCAATGTCCTGGTCTGACGGCAAGGTCGGGATGTTCGGCATGTCCTATCTTGCCATCATCCAGATGCTGACCGCGGGCCTGGTCGACGTTGATCCGGCGACTGGAGAGCCGGTACACCTCAAAGCGATCTTTCCGGTGGTCCCGATGTCCGACGCGTACCGCGATATCGTCATGCACGGGGGGATGCTTGACACGCTGTTCATCCCCATGTGGCTTGGCGCGGTGGACATGATGAGCATCATGCCGTCCACCCTGTTCCTCGGGGTAAACGGCCAGCTTACCAGCGACATCATCCAGGAAGCCAGTGACGCGTGGATCGAGCACTGGAACAATATTGATGACACCATAAACTGGATCATGGACGCCGAGCATACCAATGACGGGACCTTCTTTGACGCCAAATCGCCCATGATCTACTGGCCGCAAAAGCCCGCCGGGGGATGGGGATTCGCTGAAGGAGACAACCATTCCATTTCAAGCAAGCTTCCGGTTTTTACCATTGGCGGATGGTTCGATATCTTCACCCGCGGGACCCTGAACAACTATCAGTACGGCCTGAGCGAACATTCGCCATCCGATAAAAAAATGATCGTCGGCGAATACTACCACATGTCCGGGTCAGCGGTAATGGGAGTCAATTCCGTGCTTACCGGCGCCCTTCCCGCGCGCTGGTTTGACTGGAAGATCAAGGGAAAGAACGACCCGTTCATGGAGGAATACCCGGTGCTGTTGTACGTCATGGGTGAAGACAAATGGCGCGCGGAAAAATCATGGCCCCTGCCCGCGAGCAGGACATCCGCCAGAACGCTGTACCTGACCAAGCAGGCGCCTTCTCCGATTGACGGTGACTGGTACAGCGAAGACGAGAACGGCAAATACGCGGACAACAACTACGGCCTGAGCGGGACAAAAACTGTCAATGGTGAAAATCCCGTACTCAAACACCGCCCCCTGCTGCTCGATGCCATGTTCAACCTCAACGGCAGCGTTTCCCGGTCAATCAACCGCTGGGGCATGGGCATGTTCGCGTCCGCTTCAGACATGTCAAAATTTTATCTGGGCGTGAACATCGACGAGTACCAGTTTTTTGAAGACGAGCGCTATGACGAAAAGAACTGCCTGACGTTTACCACGGAGCCGCTCGATGAAGACATTGAAATCACCGGGCCACTGTCAATAACGTTCTGGGCACGGACCGAATTCGGCACCGCGCTCCAGCAGGCCGCGATAAAACTCTCAACCGAGCTGATCAAGTCGAGCTTCGGAATCGACGACAACCTGATGCTGGACGGCATGACCAAGCTTGATGTGCAGTGGGTCGCCGAGCTGAACGATGTTTTCCCCGACGGCAGGGCGCGCAACATCACATCAGGATGGCTTTCGGCATGGCACCGCCAGTACGATCCGTCCGGTTACGCCAGGGAATACGAGGATGATGAACTCGGCGAGAACATTGAACATCCCCTTGACCCTGACTATACGCCCTTTGACCCGTTCTATGACGGGCCCGACAAAAACCCTGTGGCAATCAACGAGGACGAGCTGTACCAGTACTGCATCGAGCTGTGGCCGACCTGTAACGTATTTAAAAAAGGCCACCGGATCAGGGTCAGCCTGTCCGCGTCAGACTTTCCGCACCTGCTCCCGATTGTGCAGCCGTCGACCAATACCATCGTCATTGATGAAAACCACGACGCGCGGGTAGACTTCAACACGGTCGGGACCGGGGGCGAAGGGAGCACCTGGGAGTGGATAGGAAAAACCGGTAAAATGGACTCCTACCTTCTCTCAGGATCAAGCCTGAGCTGCGGCACCGCGGTAAACGCTTCAGTATACGGCAGCAAACAGGAGAACACAATAGCCGGTTTGCTCAGCCTTTTAATGTGCATGGTCTTCCCTCTGGGGATCGTGATTATGACCAGGAGATTTAAAAACGGGAAAAGACCGCTCGTGTAATGAGGTGGTATTACGCTGGTTTTAAAACCGCATTATTCAAGTGCTGAGGATTATTAAGCTGGTTATATAATATTCGGCATGAAGAGCGGTAAATTTTCGCGGGTGAGGGGCCATCCCTCCCCGCGTTTTTATTTTACAGACTGTCCCGGTTGTGTTACAGGCCCCCGGGTTTCACCACGCCGCATGACGGTTTTTCCGGTTTGCCGCGTGAGAGAAGCCGCCTGCAGAAAACGATCCCCCCGGCATGTCCGGCAGCGATGTCGTCCAACATCGAACATTTTGCAAACCCCGATCACCGGTAAAAATCGGTTGACTTCAATTATGTAAAAAATTAATATTATACGCACGACTAACTAATTTCACTGTCCCTGTCTCGATCAAGGAGGGTTTCATGATCATTGATATCCATACGCACCTCGGCGACATTTTAAACCACGGAGGAGGAGGCCTCATCGACAAAGAGGGGGTCACCAAGGAACTATTCTTCGATATCATCAGCATCAGCGAAGCGGGACTGATGCGAACGTACGGGTTGGACGCTGTTTTCTACCGCGCCCTCGACCACTGGATCACGAAGGCCGAAAGGGCACGCAACGCCACCGCCAGTCTTGAAAATGAAATAAAATCCATGGACGAGGCCGGCGTTGATTATACGGTGTGCATGCCCATAGCCCCTTACGTCACCTTCGACGACCTGTATTCGGCGAACCAGAAAAACAAAAGGGTCCTGCCGTTCACGAGCGTTGACTTCACCGGCTCTGAAAACGTGTCGAAAAAACTCGCCGGCGACGTCAAGCGCGGCGCGTACGGGCTCAAACTTCACCCGATTATACAGTCTATTTCCCTGAACGACCGCCGCGTCATGGAAGCGCTCCAGGCTTTCGAGCCGCTCAATAAACCCGTACTCACGCACGCCGGCGTGTCCAATTATTATCTCGGGAAAGAACGCAGCCGCAATATTCCCCTGAACGGGCAGATCCGCTATATCGAAGGGATGGTGAAGACATTCCCCAACATCCGCTTCATCATCGGCCACAGCGGCCTTTTCCAGTGCGGGGAAGTGATGAAGCGCCTCCGCGGCTGCCGCAATGTATGGGTCGACACGAGCTTTCAGTCGCCGGAGAAGATCAGGAAGCTCGTTAAAGTATTCGGCGAGGAGAAGGTCATGTACGCATCAGACTGGCCTTACGGCAACCGCGTCCCTGCCATAAAAACCGTCCGAACCGCATGCAAGAAGGACAAAAAACTTGAAGAGCGGCTTCTCTATGCCAACGCACGCGATATACTCGGGTTGAAAGAATAGACTGCGGAAAATCGAAACCCTGTTATCGATTAGCAAATAAAAACGGCCCCATGCTTGATTAAGACCGGGGCCGTGAACTATCTATTTGACCACTAATCTTAAAAACATTTGACATCAACAGCCGCACCCCTATCCTTTGTTGGGCGCTTTTCACGCGAATACGAAAGGACGCTTACTAACCCGTACCACTGCTGAAAGGTCATCCATGAAGAAAACCGTACGATTCATTTTCATACTCCCGCTCATAGTCTCCCTGCTCTCGTGCGGCCGGACAGAAAACAAAACTATCAGGGCCGCGGTAATCGGCGGCATGACCATGACCGGGCTCTGGGAAAACATCACGACAATGTTTGCCGAGGACACCGGTTACGAAGTTCGTGTGGTGATCACCGGCCAGAGGCCCGGCCTTGCGGACGCCATCAGGCGGGGTGAAGTTGATTTTCTCACCATGCATTCAGGCGACATCACCACGAACATCGTCGCTGACGGCTACGGAACAGGCATGCTCCCCTGGGCGAAAAACGACCTGGTAATAGCCGGGCACGTGACAGACCCGGCAGGGATCAGCGGGCTCAGGGACGGAGTTGAGGCCCTTAAAAGGATCGCGCGGCACCGGGCGAATTTCATCGATTCGGCCTCTATCGGGCCAAGGGAGATGAGCCATACCCTGTGGAAGCGCGCGGGAATCACTCCGTCGGGAAGCTGGTACCTGCAGGACGGTCACCGCGGCCATGACAACGTGCTGAAATTCGCCTCACGAAACAGGGCATATATCGTGTTCGGCAGAATGCCCCTTATCTGGGGCAAGATACCTGTTCCGCATGACATGAAGATTCTGGTCCAGGGTGATCCGCTCATGAGGCGTCCCTATATCGCCATGGCCGCAAATCCTGAAAAAGTAAAGGGCGTGAACATCGAGGGCGCGAAAAAGCTTCTCGAGTACCTGCTCTCAGACCGGGTGCAGGAGTTCCTCGCATCCTATGACGGCGGCATGAAAGACGGCATCCCTCTTTTCTATCCTGTCACCGAAAAATACGCCGCGAAGTTCAGATGATGCGCACCTGCCCGGCATTTCTTACCCTGGCATAAAGTGGCGGCTTTTGTAATTATTTTCATAAAAATAAAATTTTCTCCATATATTTAAAAAAAATAAGTTATTGCTCCTCCATATTTCTTGACTCATGGTATGATTATACCAAGTATGCCACTATGATTTACATCGGACTTGATGATACGGATGTTCTGGGCTCACGCGGCACCGGAAGGCTGGCGCGGGCGATAGCGGCCGGGCTGTCAGCCGAATTCACGGTGCGCGGCGTGGTGCGCCACCAGCTGCTGCAGGACCCGCGCGTGCCCTTTACCAGCCACAACAGCAGCGCGACCATAATGCTTGAAGAAAGCGGGCCCACCGACCTCGATGCTCTGTTTAAAGAAATAAAAAGGATGATGCTTGATGACTTCATCCCCGGCAGCGACCCCGGTCTGTGTGTCGTGAGGGACGTTCCCTCTGCTGTTGCCGAACACGGGTGGAACGCAAAAAAAATGCTCGTCACCCAGAATGATGCGCGGGGCATTGCGCGCTCTCACGGCATAGCGCTCGAGGGGCTCGGCGGCACCGAGGACGGGATCATCGGCGCGCTCGCATCCGTGGGGCTCACCTCGTGCGGGGATGACGGTCGCTACCTGCATATCGGCCGTGTGCGCGAGCTCCAGGGGCTGCTTCCTGTTGAAGAGGTGCTTGCCGCGGGAGTCAGGGAAATACGGACCCTCACTGAAGAGCGCGTCACGTCAGGCCTTGTCATGTCGGATAAAATACGTCCGGCCAGAAAAGGAGGGGAACCAATCGCCTATGTCGCATGGAAGGACGAATACTGGATGCCCCTCAAGCTCGGTTGAAACGGCAGCGGTACCGGGAGGGGGCATTCCCATGCTTCAGGTCACCAACCTCGCTTACACCTATCCGCAGAAACGTTCCGTGGGGCCTTTCTCCTTTTCGGCGCGGGAAGGCGATTTAATCCATGTGACCGGGTCGTCCGGGTGCGGCAAGAGCACGATCGCGCGCTGCATCACCGGCCTGATCCCGCACCTGTACCATGGCGAAATGTCCGGGGAAGTCCTGGTCAGCGGGATGAATACAGCCGATCAACCCCTGTGGAAGATCGCCGAAAAGGCGGGATTTGTTTTCCAGAACCCGGCCATGCAGATGCTCGGCAACACGGTTGAAGAAGAAATCATCCTCGGCCTTGAAAATCTCGGCCTGAATCAAGATGAAATAAAATCAAGGCTGGATGAATCGCTCAAACAGTTCGGCCTTGACCATATGAGACAGCGCCGGCCCCATACCCTGTCAGGGGGCGAACAGCAGAAACTCGCGCTCGCGGCAATAACTTCCCGGCGCCCTCCCCTGCTCGTGCTTGACGAGCCCCTGTCAATGCTTGACGTTGCCGCTGCCACCGAGCTCACCGAATACCTTGCCGGGCTTTCACGGGAAGGAACAACCGTGGTCATCTTCGAACACCGGGCCGACTATCTCGCTGAAATCCCGGGCATCAAGACCCTCGAACTGGCCCGTCCTGAGCAGAATAAAAAAATCCCTACCCCGCCGGCGGGAAACGGCACACGGTCGCGGGAAAACCCGTTCACCCTCGAAGTGCGGGACCTGAACGTACGTCTGGGCAGCACCAGCATCCTCAACAATGTTTCATTCAGTATAAAATCAGGAACCGTCACCGCCGTGGTCGGCCGCAACGGAACCGGGAAAACAACGCTGGTACGCGCGCTTGCCGGCCTCCAGGAACACGGAGGGACAGCTCTTGTTAATGGTGAAAAGCCCGTTCTGGGCATGGTCAACCAGAACGCCGACCTGCAGCTGTTTAACGCCACCGTAAAATCTGAAATATTATACCGGGTTCAAAACCCTGACCTGGTCTGGTATCGCAGAATTCTCGGCCTGCTCGGCCTTGAACGCTATGAATCGTCCCCTCCCCTGATCCTCAGCGAAGGGGAAAAAAAACGCCTTGCGCTCGCGACCGTGCTCATGAGAAATCCAGAGCAGGGAATACTTCTTGATGAACCGTCACTCGGACAGGACACCATGCACAAACAAATGCTGATTAATATCTGCCGTGAGCTTGCCGCTCAAAACAGGATGGTACTGTTCACCACTCACGACCTTCACCTCGCAGCAGAGGCCGACCAGGTTATCCTGCTCAGCCCGAACGGTATCGAGGCCATGGGCGGTACTGACGAACTGTTCCGCGATCAGGAGGCATGGAACCGGGCCGGGCTTTTCGTGCCCCGATGGATTTCCGGGGCCATGAAAGAGGGGGTGCCGGTATGAAAAGACGAGACGCATACGGCATGACCGCGAACATGAGCCTCGTCGAGGCTTCACCCCTGAGAAAGGTCGACCCGCGCACCAAGCTCGCCCTGTGCCTGTGCTCATCCCTCGCGGTAATGCTGCCGCTGAACAAGCTCCTGGCATTCATGGCAATCTATTTCCTTTTTATCGCCTGGGCGCGCCTGCTCGTCCCGGCGCTGAAACAGATATGGAAACTCAAGCTGATTCTTGCCGTGCTTTTTGTCGTTGACTGGCTTGTCGTTTCTCCGGAGCTCGCGGTTATCGTGACCATGAGGCTCGTGCTCGTGGCCGGGGTCTTCGCCATGTTCTTCTCGACAACGACACCGTCTGAACTGTGCCTCGCCCTCACCTGGATGCGGGTTCCCTACCGCTACGCGTTCAGCCTGAGCCTGTCGTTCCAGGCGGTAGGCCACATTAATGACGAGTGGCGCAATATCCTTGAAGCGCAAAAGTCCCGCGGGGCCTTCAAAGAGCCTGCCGGATGGCGCTACCCCCTTGAACAGGTGCGCAACCTGGTCAGCCTTACGGTTCCGGCAGTGGTGCTCGCGGCACGGCGGGCATGGTCCATGACCGAGGCCGCGTACGCGCGGGGGTTCGAATCCCCGGCGAGGCTGCCGTATCGCTCACTTTCAATGCACTATCCCGACTGGCTCATACTCGCGGGCGCGGTTACCGCGGCTGCGGCAATAATATTCTGGAGGTGATCCCATGGATACAAAAAAACGCATCATTCTCGCCGTGGTCATTCTTATCGCGGTCACGGCTGCGATCCTGGTAATCGATTCGTTCCAGAGAGGGGGAACCCTGTACCGGTATTTCACGACCGGTGAATTTTCGGGCAACTGCGTCCCGATATACGCGGGAACGGTTGAACGCGCCCGCTTCTGCAGCAGCGATGCCGAAAAACTCACCTCTTTCAGTTTCACGGACAAAAGCGAGCAGAAACTGCAGCAGGGATGGTTCCTGTGTGACATTATCAAGCTTTACCTGAAAGACAATGAACTCGGCCCGAAAACCACTGTCACTGTGGAAAGCACGGCAAGAAAGAAAAAGGCCGAGCTGCGATGGAAAGACCTTGCCGACCGGTCAAAGATGGTGATCCTCGCGGTTTCCAGGCAGGGAACATTGAAACTGGTTTCCACCATGGAAGGGCTGGACAGCAGAGAACAGTGGATACAGGAAGTAGACCGGATCGAGGTCAGGCGGTGAAAAAAACATATTTCTCTACGTTTCAGCTTTTTCTCCTGACCCTGTTCGCGGCCCTGATCGTTGTCGCGAAAATCGCGCTTCATCTTCCCCTGCAGCTTTCAGGGCATTCGGGACTGTTCTGGATGGCGATCATCATTGTCGCCGCCAGGGTCGTGCCAAAGGCGGGAGCCGCGAGCCTGGTCGGACTGACCTCGGGGATCATGGCCGCTTTTCTGGGCATGGGCGACCTGGGCGCGCTGAACACGTTTCTCTCTTACACCATGGCAGGGGTCGGCGCTGACCTCGCGCTGCTCCTGCTCAGAAACCCGGAAAGCTACATCTGCGCCATACTTGCCGGGGCCTTCGGGCACCTGGCGAAATTCATGGTCAAGTGGATTTTAGGGATGATGGCCGGGGCGCCTGTGGGATTTGTTGCCCTGGGCCTGGCCAAGGCCCTCGTCGGCTATATCCTTTTCGGCGCGCTCGGCGGTTTCCTCGGGGCGCTCACCCTTCGGGCGCTGCGCAGGGCCGGTTTCTTTGAGTACCTGATGGAAAAAAAATAATCCTCATTAACAAAAAATCTGAATACCGATATCCTTACCAAGATTTTAATTCAGGATTAATACTATGAAGTTCCCTTAAAAAAACAATTGATCCATTTATCTTTTTATGATCTTAATAAATTAATGGTAATCGTTACCCAAAAATATTAAAAATCTGATTTCAGGGATTCATACAAATCAGAAAGGAGTGTATATGAAAAAAACCAACATGGCTTTTCCAAAGGTATTGATCGTTCTTATTGCTGCCGGTTTCGTGTTCTCGGCGGGTACCGGTATAAACCAGTTGTATGCTGTTGAGCAGATCAAAGGTGCCTCTGTGGAATCTGTTCAGAAGGAAAGCGTCATTAAAGGCGCAGGCCCGTATTCAAACATTTCAATCGGCACTATCTCCGCTTTGCCTGAAATACAGGAAAAATACAAGAGCCAGGTGTCAGAGTTAAAAAATTCTCTTATACAGGATCTACGAAGCAACAAAAAGTTTACAAAAGTTCTTGTGGGCAATAAAGCTTCGGGCAAAACCGTTATTGTTTCTGGAAAAATTATTAAGATGAATATTGTCGATCTGCAAACGCGTCAACTGCATGGAGGCTTTGCAGGCAAATCATATATTGATATTCAATTGAAACTCACCGACGCTTCAAACGGCAAGGTTATTAAAGAGATCGTTATAGGAACGTATAATAATCCCGCCGGTGCAGGATGGAGCAGGGGTGCAACGGACCAGTCCATGCCGGCTGACATGGGAAAAATCATTAGCGCCTATCTGTCAACGGTTATCCCGGTGAAATAAATTTTTTCGCGGAAATTACCGCTCTAATAAAAAAGGGACTCTTTCACATCAGAAAATTATCTGATATGGAAGAGTCACTCTTACTTGATCTGGGGAACGGCCTCTTCCCAGACAAGACGTTCATCTGGCCAGGCGTTTAAGATTTACATTATAATGTTTGATAAAAATCAGCCGGGGCTCACCCGTCCAGGACTTCCCTGATCTTCTTCATCAGTTCGGACGGCAGAAAAGGCTTGTGGATGAAATTGATCCCCTCGTTCAGGACACCCTGGTTCATGATGATCTGCTCAGCGTATCCTGACATGTAGAGCACCTTCATGTGCGGGCATTCCCGGTGAATAATGTCGACAAGTTTCGGCCCGTTGTAGTCGGGAAGGATGACATCCGACAGGATGAGGTCGATCTTCGGCGCTGACGAGCACAGGCGCAGGGCGTCGCTGCCGCTTCCCGCCTCGATGATGCGGTACCCCTTCTCCTTCAGTGTCCTTACCAGAATCTTGCGCACCATGTCTTCATCCTCGATGATGAGGATCGTTTCGCTCCCTGCGTTCCCCCTGTCATCCGCCTCGACAACCGCATCGGGCTTTTCCTCAACACGCTCCGTGGATGCCGGCGGCAAAAACACGGTGAACGTTGAACCCGTCCCCCGGACACTCTGGACCGTGATGTAACCGCTGTTCTGCTTGATGATGCCATAGACCATTGAGAGCCCCAGGCCCGTTCCCATCTCTCCCTTGGTGGTGTAAAAAGGCTCAAAAATATTTTCCATGGTATCAGAATCCATGCCGGAGCCGGTGTCGGCAACTTCAAGGCGCACATAGGTCCCCAGCGGTATTCCGGAAAGAAAACGTTCATCATCACGGGTGACAAGGGTGTTTGAAAGCCCGATACCGATCTCCCCGCCCTGGGGCATGGCATCGCGGGCGTTTATCACCAGGTTTACCACGAGCTGCTCCATCTGTACCGGGTCAGCATTGATCGGGTAACTATCCCGGTCGAAGTTGATGCGCAGAGTGATGTTCTCGCCGATTATGGGAAGAAGCATTCGCTCAATTCTTAAAATCAGCGCCTTGAGATCGAAGATCTCGGGCTTGATAACTTCCTTGCGGCTGAATATCATCAGGCGCCTGATAAGTTCGGTTGCCCTCTGCGCAGTAGCGAGGATATCGCTGATATTATCATACCGGGGCATCCCCTTGTTCAGGCCGCCCAGAGCAAGGTCCGCATTGCCAATAATAGCGGTAAGCAGATTGTTGAAATCATGCGCGATGCCCCCGGCGAGCCTTCCGATCGCCTCCATTTTCTGCGCGTGAAGGAGCTGTTTTTCCAGGCGCTCCCTTTCAAGCTCTGATGCCCTCTGCCGGGTGAGGTCCTGTATATATCCTTCCAGTATGGGTTCCCCGCTCGTGGATTCCATGCGCAGGCGCGTGCTGATCATCACGCAAACTGCCTCGCCGTCTTTTCTTCTGAACATGGTTTCATAATTCACGCTCGGCCCGTCCGTTTCGAGCGTCTTCAGAAATTCCCTGCGGTCTTCAGGATTCATGTAAAACGACTGGGCCCCGGGAGATGATGACATAAATTCATCCAGCGAGGAATAGCCCAGAATCCGGGCAAGCTCTGCATTCGCGGCAAGCACCTGCCCGTCAGGAGCGGTCCTGAATATTCCTATGGGGATGTTATTGAATATCTCGCGGTATTTGCGTTCGCTCTCTTCAAGCTCGCGCTGTGAAACGATCAGCTCTTCGTTCACCGCTTCGAGCTCTTCCATCGCGGCCTGAACCTGCAGGTTCTTGTCATACAGCTCTTCGTTCCGGCGGTTCAATTGCAGCTGGGTCGTCTTTAAATCATGGATGTCAATAACATTGATCAGCCCTCCCGGCTTTCCGCCTGAAAGCACGGTCGTTCCGTTTAAAATCACCCAGCGTTCCTGACCGCTTTTAGTAATTATTTTAAACTCATAGCTGGTGATGGTTTCTATGCCCGACTGCCTTCTCTTGCCCCGCTCACGCACCAGGTCCTGAAAATCAGGGTGAACGATCTCCCAGAAGTTCATCCCCATGAGCTCTGTAGTGCTATAGCCAGTGATCCGTTCAACCGCCTCGTTCATGAAGACCCATCGGTCATCCTGGTAGAGCATAATCGCCATGGGCGTGGATTCAGCGAGCCGTCTGAAGCGTTCCTCGCTTTCAATAAAAGCTTCCATGTTCCTTTTAAAAGCCGGGAACAACGACAGTATGCTCCTTAAAATGTTTTTTATTGTTCCCATCACCTGCAGTGCCAAACCCGTTTATTGTGAACCGCACTATGATTTCAAGAATTTTGAAAGGATGCTCTTAATAGGCTTTTTCTGTTTACTTTTAGCGTTGCCTTTTGCTCCCGGCTTTTTATTTTTTGCCGCCGGTTTCTTCGCAGCGCTTTTCTTTGCAGAGCTTTTCTTCACAGCCGCCTTTTTTGACGCTCCTGCACCTGCCTTTTTGGCCGGAGTTTTTTTAACAGTCCCCTTCTTCACTGCCGCGGCTTTTTTAACGGCCCCTTTTTTCGAAGCGGCTTTTTTCACTGCTTTTGACGCGGGCTTTTTCTTAACGGCCTTCCTTTTGGAATTTTTCGCTTTAGATGATTTTACCGTTTTCACGGCCTTCTCGCCCGCCTTCTTTTTCGCAGCTTTTTTCTTGGCTTTGAGTTTCGCAATTTCAGCGGCTGAAACCTTGAAAAATGATTTCTGATACCCTCGGTTCTTAAACGACAATAATGCCCTGGTGATCAGCTCATCAGGATCAATGCTTTCATAGGTAGATTCAATAAAATCAAAGCACAGGTGTGCCAGGCCGCACCGCAGGTAACTGGTCAGCTTTTCCTGGGAAGCCCCTTTTTTATGAAGCAGCATAAGCCATGAACGCAGGGCATCATCCCCTTTTTTAAAGGTCTCTTCGGTCAATATTTTCCCAGTTTTACGCACATGGGTATTGAGCATGTCATGGACCTTCTTATAGTCCTTCTCGATGAGGGCATCAATTATGCCGTCCTTAATAAGGCGTTGATCAAGTCGTACAACGATTCTGTTTTCAGCCACGGGAAACCTCTCTATCTTCGTTTTTGGGGATTATATAACTATCACAATATTTTTCAAGCGCATTTTAAAACGAAAGAGCACTCTCTTCACGGGAAGATGAGTTTTCAGCTGTCCCTGCTGAGAATGATCAATTTACGTATAACACAGGCATAAACCGTTCAGCGCCACAGCGGCAATATCAACGTCTATTCAGAACCCGGAGTCGGCTCCTCCTTTTCGGTATACCTCCCCAGGCTCCACGATGAAGGGGTCACCGGCGAGAGGAACAATCATGAAATACACCTGGTCCCGGGCCACGGGAAAATACTGATCATCGATGATGAGGAGGCGATCATCAATGTTGCCAGGGGCATCCTGACCAGCTGCGGCTACGAAGTACAGTGCGCGCTCAACGGGCAGGACGGCATACGTTACTATAAAGAACACGGGAAGGATGTCGACGCTGTTCTCCTTGACATGTCCCTGCCCGGGCTCTCAGGCCTTGAGATATACGGGGAGATGCTGAAACTCAATCCGGGCGTCAAGGTGCTTCTCAGCTCGGGCTTCGCGGAAGATGAAAGAGTAAAGAAGGCGCGCGAGCAGGGGGTCCGCGGTTTTATACACAAGCCTTATACGGCTGAAGATCTCGCCCGCGAAATCAAGAAGGTCGTGGAAGAATAACAGGGGGATGTTTTACAGAAGCCGCATTTTGGAATAAGACAGCCACAGAGGTTTATAAATATTTTGTATCTGTGCCCTATCCGGTTTTATCTGTGTTCACGCTTCGAAAAGGCTCCGCAACCTTCGAGCCACCACATGTGACTTTTTATTCTCTTTTCTCTGTGTGCTCTGCGTCTCCGTGGCAATCTTTATTTCATTGTTTTTCAGAAATATAAATACCGAAATTCCGGAATAAGCCTTAATTATTAATTCAATGCCATTGCCTTCTGACACCACGAAAAAATTCCGCATGTCAACAAGATTATTCCGTGTTACACTGTATTATGCGCTCAGTAGATAAACTCAGGGCGCGGGCACGACTGCTGCGAAGGGAAATCACCGCGATCCACTACGCCTGCCGCAGCCCGAAACTGCCGCTGCTGCCGAAACTCCTGCTCCTGCTCACCCTGGCATACGCGTTGAGCCCGATAGACCTGGTCCCGGACTTCATCCCGGTGCTGGGCTACCTCGACGACCTGATCATCCTGCCCGCGCTGATCGCGCTTTCGATAAAACTGATACCCGCTGACCTCATGAAAGAATGCAGGGCGCGGGCGGAGAAGGAGCCGCTTGAGCTGAAGAAAAAACCGGGATTTGCCGTGGTTATTATACTGATATGGGCCGCGGTTACCGCAGCGGTGATTGCCGCGGTATGGTTATAATTCCCCCTCCTCACCGCTGCCGGTCCGCAGAAGAAATAACATCCGCCCGCAATTATGCTTCAGAAAATCCGGGAGGCGAACCGTCATCCCCCCTTTTTGTGATTAGCGGGGACGCTTATGGGCACCGGTTTCACGCCCCATATCTCACGGGCGTACTGGTCAATGGTCCGGTCAGACGAGAACTTTCCCATACTCGCGGTGTTCAGGACCGACATCCGGGCCCACGACGCGGTATCGGTGTACGCATCTGACACGCGGGCCTGGCACTGCAGGTACGCCTTGTAATCGGCGCAGAGCATATACGTGTCATGGTACAGGAGCGAGTCCACGATCGGCCTGAACAGGTCCGGCTCTCCGGGAGAAAAATACCCGGAGCGGATCATGTCGAGAGTCCGTTTCAATGACGGGTCCGAATTGTAATACAGGTAGGGATTGTATCCCGATTTCCTGAGTGACGACACGCCCTCCGAATCGAGCCCGAAAATAAAGATGTTTTCCCTGCCCACTTCTTCCATGATCTCGATGTTGGCGCCGTCAAGCGTGCCGATCGTAAGCGCGCCGTTCAGGGCGAACTTCATGTTGCCGGTGCCCGAGGCCTCGGTCCCGGCGGTGGAAATCTGCTCTGACAGGTCAGCTGCGGGGATGATCTTTTCCGCGTTGGACACCGCGTAGTTCCTGAGAAACACAACTTTAAGAAGATCGTTCGTCTGTTTGTCATCATTGACCACCGCGGCAACGGAATTGATCAGCTTGATGATCAGCTTCGCCATGTAGTAACCCGGCGCGGACTTTCCCGCGAAAACCACGGTCCGCGGCACCGCGCCTTTCACGGACCCGTCCCTGATGCCGTTGTACAGCGTCACCACGTGGAGCACGTTGAGGAGCTGGCGTTTGTATTCATGCAGGCGTTTCACCTGAATGTCAAAAAGCGACGCGGGGTCAACCGTGATCCCGTTATGGGCGAGAATATATTCGGCAAGGCGCTCCTTGTTCTTTTTCTTGACCGACATCCATGCGTCTTTAAACGAGGCGTCATCGGCATGGGGGATGATCTTTTTCAGTTCGCCGAGATCGGTCACCCAGCCCTCGCCGATCGTATCCGTAATCAGGCTCGAAAGGCCGGGATTGCACAGCCTGAGCCATCGCCTCTGGGTGATGCCGTTGGTCTTGTTGTTGAACTTCGCGGGCCAGGTCCGGTAGAAGTCCCGGAACACGTGTTCCTTCAGTATTTCAGAATGCAGGGCCGCGACGCCGTTCACCGAATGGCTCCCGATGATGGCGAGGTGGGCCATGCGCACCATTTTATGGTCGCCCTCTTCGATGATCGAGAGGTCACGGAGTATGCCGGTGTTGCCGGGATGCAGGGCCTTCATCTCTTCGAGAAAACGCCGGTTGATCTCATAGATGATCTGGATATGCCGCGGCAGCACGAGCTCGATCAGCTCAAGCGGCCACTTTTCAAGGGCCTCGGGAAGGATGGTGTGGTTGGTGTAGGCAAAAGTTTTTATCGTGATTTCCCAGGCCTCGTCCCAGCCCAGGCCCTCCATGTCCATGAGCAGGCGCATCAGTTCCGGGACCGCGAGGGCCGGGTGCGTGTCATTGAGCTGGATCGCCACCAGATCGGCGAACTCATCAAAAGCATCACCGGTCTTTTTATACCGGCGGATGATGTCCTGCAGCGTCGCGGACACGAAAAAATACTCCTGCTTGAGGCGCAGCTCCTTGCCGGCGATGACATTGTCATTCGGGTACAGTATGCGCGTGATGTTCTCTGAAAGGGCCCGGTCTGATATGGCCCATACGTAGTCGCCGTTGTTGAAATATTCCAGGTCGAATTCGCGGGACGATTTCGCGGACCACAGCCGCAGGTTGTTCACGGTATTGTTGCCGTACCCGGGGATCGGGGTGTCATAGGCCATGGCCATGATCTCGTGCGCGTCGACCCACCTGAACCGTTCCCTTCCCTGTTCGTCGTGGTAGTCTTCAACCCTGCCGTAAAAATTTACCGCATACAGGTATTCCGGCCTGGGGAACTCCCAGATGTTTCCCCTCCTGAGCCAGTTGTCCGGGCTCTCGACCTGGTAGCCGTCGCGTATGGTCTGGAAGAATATGCCGTATTCATAGCGCAGCCCGTATCCCCCTGCCGGAAGCTCAAGGGTAGCCATCGAATCCATGAAACACGCGGCCAGCCGCCCCAGGCCCCCGTTTCCCAGGCCCGCGTCCCATTCGTTTTCCTGCAGTTCCTCAAGGTCGTATCCCAGCTCCTTCATCGCCTCCGCAGTGGGGCCTTCTATGCCGAGATTGAGAAGGCTGTTCCCAAGGGTCCGTCCCATCAGGTATTCCAGTGAGAGGTAATACACCCGCTTGGCCTTCTGCCGGTAATAGGCCTGCTGTGTCTCGATCCACCGTTCGATCAGGCGGTCACGCGCGCACAGGGCAAGGCTGGAATAGCAGTCGTGCAATGTTGCCGTGTACTCGTCCTTGGCAAGGGAATATTCCAGGTGGTTAACGAATGATGTCATCAGGGAATCCCGGTCCATTCCCTGGAATTCATTGGTCGAAGGGCTCAATTTTTTCAGCGGCTTTTTATCTGACATGGGGCCTCGCATCATCCTGTTATTATTGAATTGCTACATTATACAACATGAATGAATTCTGCGCTATAAAAATAATATTTCACTCTTTCCAAATCTCTCACAAAGACACAGAGGGCACAGATGTTTTGTATTAGTCGCGATTAACTGTTTTCTCTGCGTACTCCGCGCCTCAGCGTGAACCTCTTCTCCTCTTAATTCAGGATTTAATCCGTGTCCCATCTGCGTTTGTATTTTTCGTTTTCCCCTGTTTCCTCTGTGGCTTTGTGGCCATCTCCCAGGCCATCTTTATCATATTACTTTTTCACATACAAAGCCACTATTCCGGATGGGCCAAAATTTATAATTTGCCGGAACCGTCCCTGCCGCGAGGGACTTATCATCGTGGAAATAGCGTTCCTTATAAAAGACCGGTACCGGCAAAAGGCCTCTCACTTAAACCGGCCGTCGGATTTTCTGGAGTTCATTATTTCTTTTTTCCCGTCAAGCCATCCCGTTCCGGACACTTCGCGGTCGTCAATGGCCGGAACATAGGGCTTGATGTCCAGCAGGGGCGTGCCGTCAATCATGTCAACGTCCTCGACCTCAAGCATATTTTCTTTGATTCCGGTGAGCCTCACTATGGAAAGGCCTATGGGGTTGGGACGGCGGGGCGCGCGCGTTGAGAACACTCCCCTGACCTCGGTGTCCATAAAGGGGACGACCTCAAGGGAATACCCCTCTGAACGGTGAAAATGATATAATAAGATGATGTGTGAAAATCCCTGAAGGTCTTTCAGCCCCGGCGCGAATTCCTGATCAACCTCGATACTGCCCTTGACCCCCCTGGCTGCTGCAGCCTGTATGGGCATGCCCTCCCTCTTCGTGAAAGGCGTGTGGATGATACCTATCGGCTTTAAAACTATTTCATTCATACGATATGACTCCTTGCGATTTTTTTTCAACACCCCGCCTGACGCTTCTCAGCGCCACGCGCGCGAGCGAAGCACGCTTACTCGTCCTCTCTGAGTAAATAACGGCACATCATCTCTTCCAGCTCGGATAACAGCCGCGTGCCGTCTATCTGCGCGTCAAAAAACCTGACGCGGTGAATGACCTCATCCGCGGCCCGGTACACCAGGTGCGCCGCTGCCTCACTATCATTTACCCTGATCAGATCCTTATACCTGCCGAGAAGAGCGGACAGATACGCGATGACCTTCCCCTCCTCCTGCCGGTTAATTTCGGCGATTTCCGGGTCAAGCAATATCATGGCCAGTATCTCCCGGTGAAGCTCCGGATTTAACGAATGGGCGTTATATAATGTCTCGATCATGTAATGGACCAGCTTCCTGCCCCCGGTGTTGTCCA
>ERZ795048.479-NODE-479-length-41958-cov-9.713386_pt1 | contig 41958 bp, 37 predicted proteins | sample MGYA00375132_ERZ795048 | MGnify/ENA primary metagenome ERZ795048 (study PRJEB30177, sample SAMN05720225) | activated sludge metagenome | isolation source: Anaerobic digester | place: Hong Kong | collected 2014-12-17 ...
AGCGCACGAAGCCGAAGAATCTCGGACTCATCCAAGCCACCGGAAACATCACTTTGTCATTCTGAGCGAAGCACACAACCGTGCGCATGAAGAATTTTTCTTCTGAAAAATTCTTTTAGGGAACAATCTGCAGATTGTTCCTTAAAGTCTGAAGGATCTCGGCCTAATCAAGCCACCGGAAATTGCAACGAAAGGAACATCACTATGAAACTGCTGGTCATCAATGGCCCGAATCTGAATCTACTAGGTGTCCGCGAACCGGACATCTACGGCAGCCAAACCCTGTCCGACCTCGAGACATTGGTTAGAGATTACTGTGCCGAAAAAGGCGTCGAGGTTGATTTTTTTCAAAGCAACCATGAGGGTGCGATTGTCGACCGGATTCAGGCGGCTTTCCGTGTCTATGACGGTCTGATCATCAATCCGGCGGCCTACACCCACACCAGCATCGCGATTCCCGACGCCATCAAAGCGGTCGGCATTCCGGCGGTCGAGGTACACCTTTCCGACATTTCCAAGCGCGAGACCTATCGTCAACACTCCTACACCTCCGGGGCCTGCCTCGCCACCATCGCCGGTAAGCATTTTCAAGGATACCTCGATGCGGTAGATATCTTAATAAAACCGTAGGGGCGGATATTATCCGCCCGCTGATCTTAAAGAATATCCCGGAACGAAAAAATATCAACGTAAAATGGAAATTCATAATAAATCCATTTCATTGGTTACGGGCGGATGATATCCGCCCCTACGGTATGCCGACCCCGAGGGGTCGGCACTTGTTTTATTCGGCGGTCATGATATAATAGAGCAAAATTAACCATTCAACCGAAAGGGGACGCACCATGCCCACCGACAGAGAGATTTTAAGAACCCTTGCCAACGAATACGCCGAGGCCGCAGGCCATCCGCGCAACGCCGAAAACGCCAAACTCTACCGCGCCGTCAACGGCCTGCGCATGATCCGCCCGGTCGTTTTGATCAATGAGGAGCCGTGGTGCGAGCTGAACACCGGCGGCGAATTGACTTTATATTGCACCGACCCCGATTTTCGCAGAGCCGAGCAGCACATGCGCCGTATGCTTTATAAATGGCGCCATTACCCCTGCGATATGATTGTGCCGCCCTATATCCCCGTCGACAAGATCATCGGCGGCGAGAGCGGCTGGCTGTCCGTGATCGAAGACACCATCGAGACCGGAGACGGCAATAATATCAAATCGCATGAATATACCGATCAGTTGGCCAATCCCGAAGATATCGACAAGCTGAAAATGCCCAAATTCACCTACGAGGAAAAAGCCACCCTCGCCATTCAGCAAAAACTCGACGAAGCTGTCGGCGACATCATCCCGATTCGGCTCATCGGGCAGGGTGCTTACATCACCCCGTGGGACAAAATCTCGACCTATCGCGGTGTGACCAATCTGTTAATCGACCTGGTCGACCGCCCCGAACACTCCCATGCGATCATGGAAAAGATGACCCGGATGTTTATCGAGCAGTACCGCCAATTCGAAGAACTCGGGCTTTTGGACCGCGACCCGCTCATCCTCCACTGCACCGCCGGACTCTGCGATGAACTGGTAACCGAACCCGATCAACCCGTGCTGCGTAAAAATGTCTGGGGCCGGGGCACGGCGCAGATTTTTGCCAGCGTCTCCAAAGAGATGCACGAGGAGTTCGAAATCGAGTATGAAAAGCGTTTGATGGAGCCGTTCGGATTGGTCTATTACGGCTGCTGCGAACCGCTCGACAAAAAGATCGATATCGTCAAAAAGATTCCCCGCCTGCGCAAAATCTCAATCACCCCGTGGGCCAACGCGGATATCGCCGCCGAAGCCATCGGCAAAGATTACGTCGTCGCCCTGAAGCCGAACCCCGCCAATGTCGGCGCGGCTTTTGACCGCGAGGTCATCCGCAATGAAGTTAAGCACCTGCTCGACGCCTGTGCCCGCAACAACTGCACCTGCGAGCTCACCCTCAAGGACATCAGCACCGTCGCCCATAACCCCAACCACCTCGAAATCTGGGAACAAACCGTGATGGAACTGGTCAGAGCATATTAACAAATTGTAGGGGCGCACCTGTGTGTGCGCCCGCCGCCCTTAACAAGTGCAAAGTGTAAAACGTAAAGTTTAAAGTGACATATCCGTAAAATTGTAGGGAATGGTCTTGACCATTCCGAAATATATCTTTCTCAAATTTATAGTAGGGCGAGATGAACTGCGTTCGCCCGTCTTTTTGTAGGGGTTGGCGCATCCAAAATCCGTAAATCCCCCTACTGTAGAGGGATGATTAATTTTTTGATTTAAACGCTTGACATATGTTAAATTATGCTATATTATGTTGTTATAGGTAAATTGTAAAAAATAGGAGGGTTATTATGAGTAGTCAAAATGATTGGGCAAAAATCCGCGAGGCATTAATAGAAATTCTAAAATCTGTTGATCATTATCGTTCAGAGAACAAAGATGAAACGTGCTTTTTAACAGCATATCAGCTTGCAGTCTTATTAAACAAAGAAAGTTCAACTCTTGTTAAAAACTCTAAATGCCATAAAAATATTGGAGGAAAAAGCGAAGGTAAAAATTATTCTTTATCTCAATACATAGCAATTCAATTATCACAAGACATTAAGGATGAGAATATTGATAACGTCGAAATGAGATTTTTTAATATCGATGGCCTTGAGCAGTTTTCTTTTCTTGATGAGAAAAAAACTATAAGCCAACCCTCAAACACTTGTTTCTCAATGTTCCGCTATATTGGACAATAATCAATGACCTTTATCTACTTCTTGATATCCATTTTTTCCACCATATCATTTGCATACACCATAAAACTAACTGACAAATTTGAAATTAAATTCGATTTGAAAGGAATGATTATGATGATTATTACAATGATTGTGGGCATCCTGGGGTATTCTACGGGCTGGAGTGGGCATTGTAGCAGATGTTTAAGCGAAAAAGTGTAATCCGGAAGTATATTTAGAGGTACTCTAGTCTTGGGGTTCGAATCCTCAAATGCCCACAACAAATAACCACCATAACCCGTTGGGCTATGGTGGTTCCCCGTTTTTGTCATTCTGAGCGCAAGTCGAAGAATCTCGGTCTTATGGTGGCTATTGTAAAACATTCCCCGTAAACTTGAAATTAACGAGATCCTTCGACTACACAAAAAGCGGCCATATCACATGATATGGCCGCTTTTGTTCCGCTCAGGATGACAACTTTTACATGATATAACCAATTAAATAAACAAATTCACATTCGATTCTTCCGCATCGCCGAGGTAAGCGCCCACGCCGCCGAGTTCGACGCCTTCGATCAATTCTTCTTCCTTGATGCCCATGACGTCCATGCTCATCGTGCAGGCCACAATCTTAACGCCGGCCTTCATGGCCTTGCGGATCAGTTCTTCCAGCGAATCGACGTTCTTGTCGCCCATGATCTTTTTCATCATCGCGGTGCCCATGCCGGCCATATTCATCCGTGACAGCTTGAGCTTCTTGCTGCCGCGCGGCAGCATCGCCCCGAACATGGATTCCATAAACGACTTCTTGACCTTTTGCTTCTTGGGTTTGCGCAGTACGGTCAGCCCCCAGAAGGTGAAGAACATCGTCACCGGCCTGCCCATGGCCGCCGCGCCGTTCGCGATGATAAAACTGGCCAGTACCTTGTCGAGATCGCCCGAGAAGACGATGATCGTCTTGCCTTCGGTATTGTCTTTTACGACGGGAGCCGCAGTAGTGGCACTGCCTTTTTTCACGAGCGCTATATAATCGTCGCCGCGCCGATCGTTGGCAACCAGCGTATTACCGGTACGACGGGTCCAGGCCACGATGTCACGCGCAAAGCCCGGGTCAGAAGCCGAAACCTCGACGACATCGCCGTCGCGCATGCTCTTCATGGTCTCGAATACCGTCATGATCGGGCCGGGGCACTGCATGCCGCTGCAATCCAGCCGCATCGACGCCTTCGGAACGTCCTTGGTGTCCATATGGCCGCTGTCGGAAATACTCGCCTGTGCAATCGGGGTGATGTCGGGCTGATAGTGTGTGGACTGGTAAAACCGGGCGCCGCCGGGATAAATCGTCACATGTTTAAAGCCCTCGTTCATCAAAACCCGCGCGGCGTTGTAAGCCCGCACGCCGATGGCGCAGAAAACGACGATATCTTTGGATTTATCCAACTCATTGATGCGGCCGCGCACCTGTCCCAGCGGGATGTGCTTTGCGTTCGGCAGAGCAAACGCCAGCAGCTCGGCGTCCTCACGGACGTCCAGCGCGACCGCCTCAGGTTTTTTTTCGAGTACGTCCCACGGGGAGTACGCCACTTTGCCCGCCAGCACGTTTCCGGCCATATATCCGGCCATGTTCACCGGGTCTTTTGCCGAAGAATACGGCGGCGCATAGGCAAATTCGAGGTCCTGCAGGTCGTGGACGGTTGCGCCCAGACGAATCGCGGTCGAGAGCGTGTCGATGCGTTTGTCAACGCCGTCCTTGCCCACGATCTGCGCGCCGAAAATCTTTTTGCCGTCCATCGAGAACAGCATTTTTAAAGTCAGCGGAACCGCGCCCGGATAATATCCGGCATGCGAGTTCTGCGTAATGGTGATGCTCTCATAGTCCTTGCCCTTGACCATGCCGCGCTTGATCAAAACCTTCTCGTTCGCACCGGTCGATGCGGCAGTCAGATCGAATATCTTCGCCACCGAGGTGCCCTGCGTACCCGCATAGGCCTCGTTGGCGCCGTTGATGTTGTTTGCGGCGATACGGCCCTGCTTGTTCGCGGGTCCGGCCAGCGGAATCATCGTCGGCTCTTTCCAAGTGAAGTCCTCGACCTCGATCACATCGCCCACGGCGTAGATGTTGGGGTCGGAGGTCTTGAGATTCTTGTCGACGACCACGCCGCCGCGCGGATTCATGGCCAGTCCGGCCGACTTGGCGAGTTCGCCGTTCGGGCGCACGCCGATGGATAAAATCACGAGTTCGGCGTTCACGGTTTTGCCGCTCTTGAGAGTGACCGTCACGTCATGTTCGTTATCGGTAAAAGAACTCACGCCGTCGCCCAAAAAGAGCTTGACGCCGTTTTGCAGGAGGTTTTCATGCAGAAGCTGCGCCATCTCGAAATCGATCGGCGACATCACCTGATCCAGCGCCTCGATCAAATTGACCTCGACGCCGGCGTGTTTCAGGTTTTCGGCCATCTCGAGTCCGATAAAGCCGCCGCCGATGACCGCTGCGGTCCTGACGCCCTGATCCTGCACCAGCGCGCGGACGCGGTCGGTGTCGGGCACGGTCCAAAGGGTCTGGATGCGCGAGGAGTCGATGCCCGGAATTGGCGGACGCACTGGAGAAGAGCCGGTCGAAATGACCAGCGTGTCATAGGGTTCGGTATAGGTCTCGCCGCTGTCCACCCGCTTGACGGTGACTTCCTTTTTCTCGCGGTCGATGGAAACGACCTCGTTTTTCACGCGCACGTCGATGTTATATTTTTTCTTCATGGCCTCCGGGGTCTGCAGCAGCAGCGAAGCGCGGTTCTTGATCACGTCGCCGACATAATAGGGCAGGCCGCAGTTGGCGTAGGAAATGTATTCCCCACGCTCCATAATGACAATATTTGCGCTTTCATCCAATCTGCGCAGACGCGCCGCGCAGGTTGCGCCGCCGGCCACACCGCCGATAATGACTACTTTCTTCATATGTTTGATACCGACCTTTCCGAAAATTTAAACCTGTTCCGAATCAGTGCAAATCGGGAAATGTAAAGCTGTCTTCGCGCTCTTTCTCTCTATTATACACCATTTCGTAAAAATTCGTATCCTTGACCGAATTTTTTTCATAAAGCCGCTTCCTCACCGGCATTTATGGATTATCTGTAATTATAACCATCCCGCCGTTTTCATTCTGTAACTATATCACAATGCGGGCGGCGAGACGCCGCTCTCAAACGCGAAGCAGAATCTACAAATTCTATCGCTTCGTAGCCGCGTTTCCGACCTCGCATAAATTCCCCTCTGTGGAGGGGTGGCGCATAGCGCCGGGGTGGTCTGATACCGTCTTTGCGAGGAGTGCCGCGCGCGACGAAGCAATCCAGAAAACAAGCGTCTGGATTGCCACGGGGCTAAAGCCCCTCGCAATGACGATTGAACTGCGAAAACGAACACCGGCGCGGCTCAATCGAGCCGCGCCGGTGTCATATCTGTTTTCCTCATTTTTCACGCTTTTCGTGAATTTATCTCTTTATATCTGTTAATGGATTCTATTTTCCGCTTGCGCCGTAGTTGGAGAGTACGCGTGCCGACGGGTCGTTGACCGCACAGTTGGGCCAGGTCTTGTTGGGCATCCAGAAATCGACGACCATCTCGGCCTGTCCGGGATAGAATCGCTCAAACAACTCGCGGTACAGCAGCGACTCCTTGGTAAACGGTCTTGCGTGGGTATACTTGGCCGAAAGCCGTTCAAATTGCTCGTCGGTATAACGCTGTTCGGCATAGGCCTTGAGCACATCGACCATCGAATGACCCACCGCGTCGGAGAAAGCGGCTTTCTGGCGCATCAGAATCGATTCCGGCAGCCAGTCGCCCTCGAACGCATGGCGCAGCAGATATTTGCCGATGCCGTAGGTGTTCATCTTGGTCTTGGGGTCGAGTTCCATGACGTATTTGACGAGATCGAGATCGCCGAACGGAACGCGCGCCTCCATCGAATGAGAGGAGATGCAGCGGTCGGCGCGCAGCACGTCGTACATGTACAGTTCGCGGATGCGCTTTTCGGCCTCGGTCTGGAACGCCTCGGGACTCGGCGCGAAATCGGTGTATTTATAACCGAACATCTCGTCCGAGATTTCACCGGTCAGCAGCACGCGCACATCGGTATGCTCGCGGATCTGCTTGCACAGCAGATACATGCCGATCGAGGCGCGGATGGTCGTGATGTCATAGGTGGCCAGCGAACGCACCAACTCGGGCAGAACCGCAAGCACGTCTTCGTCGTTCATATAGAACTCGGTATGGTCGCTGCCGATGTATTCGGCGACTTCCTTGGCGTACTTCAAGTCGATGGCGTCGGTTGTCATGCCGATGGCATAGGTCTTGATGGGTTTTTTGAGTTCACGGGCCGCGATGGAGCAGACCAGCGAACTGTCCAGACCACCGCTGAGCAAGAAGCCCAGCGGTGCGTCGGAGTCCAATCGCTTGCTCACGCCCGCGATTAATTTATCATGGATGTTTTTGCAGACGGTTTCGACGTCTGATGTGATGACCTTCTCCGGTTTCGCGATATCGCAGTATTGGGTGAATTGACCGTCTGCGTAATAGCAGCCCGGCGGGAACGGATAAATCCGATCACACACGCCGACGAGGTTATTCGCCTCGCTGGAAAACACCAATCCCGAACCGCGTTTCCCGTAGAACAACGGCCGAATGCCGATAGGGTCACGGGCAGCGATGAACTCATCTTTTTCCCCGTCATAGAGGATCAGGGCGAACTCTGCGTCGAGCATCGAAAACATCTTCAGACCGTATTCGCGGTACATCGGCAGCAGAATCTCACAGTCGCTGTCGCTTTTGAAGGTGTATTTCTTCGCCAACTGTTCCTTGATGGGGCGGAATCCGTAGATCTCGCCGTTACAGACCGCTTTGCTGGATCCCAGCGAAAACGGCTGCATACCCTCGGGTGTAAGGCCCATGATTGACAGCCGCTGGAATCCCAACAGACCTTTTCCGGCGTCCTCAATCCGTTCTCCGTCCGGTCCGCGTCTCCCAGTGCATTCAAGGCAGCGGGAAACCTCGCCTTTAGAGATGTTGTTTTCGGTAAAACCGATGATGGTGCACAAACTCAAAAACCCCCGATCAATTTTAGATCATTAACATTCTGTATCCTGAAGAGCTGCATAGCCCTCTTCACCTGTACGTACTTTGATGACATTTTCAACATCATAGACAAAGATCTTACCGTCACCGATATGTCCCGTATACAATGCTTTCTTGGCCGCCTCGACCACATCCCGAACGGGAACTTTCGAAACCACGACTTCAACACAGACCTTCGGCAGCAGATTGACTTCGCGTTTGACACCGCGATAATATTCCGTGTGTCCGCCCTGGACGCCGCAGCCGAGCACGTTGGTGACGGTCATACCGGTCACGCCCAGTTCGCCGAGAGCCTCTTTGAGGATCGGGAAACGCTCCTGCTTGCAGACGATATCGAGCTTGGTCAGTTTTGCACCCGGATTGACAACCTTGGTAACCGGAACGGCCGCCTCAACTGGCACCGCAGGGGCTTCCACAGCTGCGATAATCGGTGCAATCGCCGCCATGTCGCTTTCGACCATCGGCATGAAGTCGGCATACGCGCTGGCCAAACCGTGTTCGGGCAGATCCAAACCGCTGATTTCTTCAGCGGCACTGACACGCAGACCGGTTGTCTTTTTCAAGGTGACAAACAGAATGGTCGCGGTAATTCCGCACCAAGCGGCGACGGCGAGAACACCGAGGGCCTGTGTGCCGATGGACTGGAGCCGTGTCATGCCCCATGCATCCAGCGAATCCTGTGTCGCAAGCACACCGGTCATAATTGTGCCGAATGCGCCGCTCAAACCGTGGACGCCGACCGCGCCGACCGGATCGTCGACCTTGAGCACTTTGTCAACGAACTCAATACCGAAGACAACCACGAAACCTGCCAGAACGCCGATGATGGCTGCTCCCATAGGAGAAACGGCGTCGCAGCCCGCAGTGATAGCGACCAGACCGGCCAAAGAGCCGTTCAGGGTCATCGAGACGTCCGGTTTCTTATAACGGATCCAAGTGATCAGCATGACCGCGACTGTCGCGCAGGCCGCTGCGAGGTTGGTGTTGACGAAAACCAAACCGGCCACTTCCGCGGCGCCGTTTGTCATGGACACGGTGGAGCCGCCGTTGAATCCGAACCAGCAGAACCACAGAATGAACACGCCGAGTGCGCCCAAGGTGATGCTGTGGCCGGGGATAGCTCTGGATTTGCCGTCTTTGTCATATTTGCCGATACGGGGTCCGAGTACGATGGCACCGACGAGTGCGGCAACACCACCGAGCATATGGACCGCTGTGGAACCGGCGAAATCATGGAAGCCGAGACCGGCCAACCAGCCGCCGCCCCAGATCCAGTGTCCGGAAATCGGATAGATGAGCAAGCTGATCATCGCGCTGTAGATGCAGTAAGAACTGAACTTTGTGCGCTCTGCCATAGCGCCGGAGACGATGGTCGCCGCCGTGGCGCAGAAAACGGTCTGGAAGATCAGGAATGCGGGTAAACTGACGCCCGCGGGAAGAACCGCAGAGTAATCGCCCCGTGTGAACAGATCGATTCCCCCGAAGATCGCGCTCTGGGTTCCGAACATGATGCCGAATCCGGCCAGCCAGTAAAGCGGTGTGCCGATCGAGAAGTCCATCAAGTTCTTCATGATGATGTTACCTGCGTTTTTGGAACGGGTAAATCCGGTCTCAACCATTGCGAATCCGGCTTGCATAAAGAAGACCAGCGCCGCAGCGATCAGTACCCATAGATTGTCGACGTCCGAAAACAGTACCGTGATGTTGTCCATAGTGTTGCCTTCCTTTCATTTGGGGAGCGGTCGTTTCGGGGGTCGCAAAGCAAACTTCAACTACGGCTTTGGCGATTAATCCAAAACTTCCTTCTCCTGTTTATATGATGTGTATGGTTGCGTTTCCTCTTTTTTCGAGCTGCTTTTTCTCTTTTATCTGTCTTTTATATATTTATCTGACGCCGAACAGCATCTCGCCGTAACTCGGCAGCGGCCAAGCGTCTGTAGCAGTCAGACCTTCGGCCTCATCGCACACGGTGCGCAGTTTTTCCATGGTGGGGATGACGGTATCTTTGCAGAACTCGGATGCTTCAAGCGATTCTGAAATTTCTTTGAGTTCAAAGAGACCCGTTTTGAGCGCCTCGCAGCTTTCGAGGATCGAATCGCTGAGTTCGGAGAGCTTGACGGCGGTCTTTGCTTCGTAACCGGCCGCACATTTCAGGCCCTTCTTCAGCTCGGCTGTTTTGCACAGACCGCTGACATAGCCGCTGATTGCGGGGAGAATGTCCTTGTCGGTCATATCGATCATCGTGAGTGCCTCGATGGTGATGATCTTGACGTAGTTTTCAAGGATGATCTCGTAGCGTGACTTGATCTCGGCCTCGGTGTAGATCTTGTGCTGTTTGAAGAGTTTGACGTTCTCGTCGGAGATCAGCAGCGGCAGGCAGTCGGGCGTTGTACGCAGGTCGAGCAGTCCGCGTTTTTCGGCCTCTTCGATCCAGGCGTCGTCATAACCGTTGCCGTTGAAGACAATGCGTTTGTGGGCTTTGATCTCGGACTGAATCAACTCGTGCAGCGCACCGGTAAAGTCCTTTGCGCCTTCGAGTTTATCCGCGTAGATACGGAAAGCCTCGGCGACGGCCGTGTTCAGCATGATGTTGGCGCAGGCGATGGAGTTGGCCGAGCCGAGCATGCGGAATTCGAACTTGTTGCCCGTGAAGGCAAACGGCGAGGTGCGGTTGCGGTCGGTGGTGTCCTTGGGGAAATGCGGCAGCACGTTGACGCCGATTTCAAACTTGGTCTGGCCCTTGCCGTCATAGGCCTTATCTTTTTCAATGGCATCCAAAATACCGGTCAGCTCATCGCCGAGGAAAATCGAGACGATGGCGGGAGGCGCTTCGTTTGCACCGAGACGGTGATCGTTGCCGGCGCTGGCGACCGAGATGCGCAGCAGATCCTGATGCTCGTCAACGGCCTTGATGACCGCGCAGAGAATCAGCAGGAACTGGGCGTTTTCGAACGGGGTATCGCCCGGTTCGAGGAGGTTTTGCCCTTCGGCAGTGGAAATCGACCAGTTGTTGTGCTTGCCGCTGCCGTTGACGCCCGCGAAGGGTTTCTCGTGCAGTAAGCAGACCATGCCGTGGCGTTTGGCGATTTTCTGCATCAGTTCCATCGTGAGCTGGTTGTGGTCGGTGGCGACGTTGGTAGTCGCAAAGACCGGGGCCAGTTCGTGCTGGGCGGGAGCCACTTCGTTATGTTCGGTCTTGGCCGAGATGCCGAGTTTCCAAAGCTCCTCGTTCAAATCCTGCATATACTCCATAACCTTTTGCTTGATGGAGCCGAAATAGTGATCTTCGAGTTCCTGACCCTTAGGGGACATTGCGCCAAACAGGGTGCGTCCGGTGAAAATCAGATCCTTGCGGCGGTCATAGAGTTCTTTGGGTACCAAAAAGTATTCCTGTTCGGGGCCGACGGTGGTCTTGATCGAAGCCGTCTCGTTGCCGAAGAGCTTTAAAATGCGCTGGGTCTGGATGTCGATGGCTTCCATCGAACGCAGCAGAGGGGTCTTTTTATCGAGCGCCTCGCCCGCATAGGAGCAGAACGCCGTCGGAATGCAGAGGATGCCCTCTTTAATAAACGCAAAAGACGTGGGGTCCCAGGCGGTATAGCCGCGGGCTTCAAAGGTGGCACGCAGGCCGCCGGAGGGGAAGCTCGAAGCGTCAGGTTCACCCTTGACAAGTTCTTTGCCCGAAAATTCCAAGATCACGCCGCCGTCACCGTCGGGCGAGATAAAGCTGTCGTGTTTTTCGGCGGTGATGCCGGTCATCGGCTGGAACCAGTGGGTATAATGGGTTGCACCTCTTTCGAGCGCCCAGTTCTTCATCGCGTTTGCAACGACGTTTGCCACTGAAAGATCCAGCGTTTTCCCCTCTTTGATCGTCTGTTTAAGCGATCGGTAGGTCTCTTTGGGGAGCCGTGCCTTCATGACTGAGTCGTTGAACACCATGCTTCCGAAGATCTCGGGAATATTTGTCATAACCATGTCTCCTTTGTAAAAAATGATCGATCATTTTATATAGTAAAAGGAAAAGACGCCACAGAAATTAATCTGCGGCGCCTTTGCCGTAATATGGTAGTACTATACACCATTTTTGAAATAATGTCAATACCCTTTTTAAAAAAATTCGAGTGTGCGCGAAGCAAACGCAAGCAACCCCTGTGATCGGAGGGAACGCAGCCCGTTCGCACACCTGATTTCGTCATTGCGGCATAACCACCGCACCCCTATCATATGCAAGGACATCATCCGTTGTTCTCGAAATTCACGGTGCAGGAGAAACGATTTTAACTGGACATACTTATTATAAATATGTTAAAATAGCCGTAACCCTTGATTCCTGTATCCACCGGATTTGCGGTTTTTAAATCTTTAACTGTTATTTTCTTAAACGTATTTTTTATTCCCGAGCCTGTTATTTAGAACCGTTTACAGGAATATTTGCGGTTTTTATGCTATTATAACGAAATATTTCCTGCGCGGGAGGGCCGTTTTTCATCCAAAAGTGAAAAACTGTTGACAATCCGGAATTCGCATTATATACTATGGTTGTGGACAAAGGCGTTCACCGCGCGATGAGTAAGTCTGCGCGGCGGCGCTTTTTTGCTATCTGTTTTTGTCCCGATTAAACTGTGAGGTACTGTTATGATTCGTGAAGGAGAAGTCCGCATCCCTTCGGGGTGCGCGATCTCAGGAGTATTCGCCAAAGACGGCACGCCCATCAACGGCGGAAAGATCGTTAAATCGATGACCGTGATGCACGAGCGTTCCAATGGCTTGGGCGGCGGTTTTGCCGGTTACGGCATCTATCCGCAATATGCCGACTTGTATGCTCTGCACCTGTTTTATAATGACGCGGCGGCCAGAGAAGAGTGTGAAACCTATCTCGACAAGATGTTCGAGGTGGTCAACCTTTCTCGTATTCCGATCCGAAAATCATCTAAAATCACCGATATCCCGCTGATCTGGCGGTATTTTGTCGCGCCTAACCACAACCGTTTGACAGACAGCGGCATTGACGAGCGCGAATACGTCGCCCGTGCGGTCATTAATATCAACACCAATTTCAAAGGCAGTTATGTCTTTTCAAGCGGCAAGAATATGGGCGTGTTCAAAGCGGTCGGCTTCCCCGAAGACGTCGGCGAATTTTACCGCCTCGACGAATACGAGGGCTACTGCTGGACCGGTCACGGCCGCTATCCGACCAACACCCCGGGCTGGTGGGGCGGCGCACATCCGTTTGCGATGCTCGATTACTCGGTCGTACATAACGGAGAGATTTCCTCCTACGACGCCAACCGCCGTTATATCGAGATGTTCGGTTATAAATGTACGCTTCTGACCGATACCGAGGTCATCACCTATATGACCGACTATCTGATGCGCCGCAAAGGTCTGACGCCCAAAGAGGTCGCGAACGTCTTCTCGGCGTCGTTCTGGACCACGATCTCACGCATGCCCGAAGAGGAACGCGACCGCTGCACCCGTCTGCGTAAGGCGTTCGGCAGCTTGTTGATTACCGGCCCGTTCTCGATTCTGCTCGGCTATGAGGGCGGCATGATGGCGCTCAACGACCGACTGAAACTGCGCTCGATGGTGGCCGCCGAAAAGGGCAAAATCGCCTATGTGGCCAGCGAGGAATGCGCCATCCGCCAGATGGAACCCGACGCAGAAAACCTCTATTCACCGGCAGGCGGCGAACCGATCATCTTCACCCTCGAAAAAAAGCCCGCCAAGGCCAAAGGGTAAGCCTGCGTTTATTAGCGGAAAGGAATTGCTGTAATTATGTCGATTGATTTCAAATATCCCGATTTCGAAGTACTCCGCGACGACACGCGCTGCATCCGCTGCCGTGTCTGCGAGCGACAGTGTGCCAACGAGGTACACTCTTATTTGGCTGAGGCGGATCGGATGATAGCGGATGAATCAAAGTGCGTCGATTGTCACCGGTGCGTCTCTCTTTGTCCCACGAAAGCGTTAAAGATCATCAAGAACAAAAACGAGTTTCGTGAAAACGCAAACTGGCAGTCGAGCCTGATCAAAGAGATTTACAAACAGGCCGAAAGCGGCGGCGTTCTGCTGTCTTCAATGGGCAATCCACAGAATCTCCCCGTTTATTGGGATAAGATTTTAATGAACGCCTCCCAGGTCACCAACCCGTCCATCGACCCGCTGCGCGAGCCGATGGAGACCCGCGTGTTCTTGGGCAAAAAGACCGCCGAACTCAAGCGCGACAAAAACGGCACGTTGCTGCCCGAACTGCCGCTCCAACTCGAACTGTCGATGCCGGTCATGTTCTCGGCGATGTCCTACGGTTCCATCAGTTACAACGCGCATGAATGTCTGGCACGCGCCTCCAAGGAACTGGGCATCTTCTATAACACCGGCGAGGGCGGCCTGCATAAGGACTTTTACGAATACGGACCCAACACCATCGTCCAGGTGGCCTCGGGCCGTTTCGGCGTCTATAAAGATTACCTCGAGGCCGGCGCGGCCATCGAGATCAAGATGGGTCAGGGCGCAAAACCCGGCATCGGCGGACATCTGCCCGGCACGAAAATCGTCGGCGATGTCTCGGCCACCCGTATGATTCCGGTCGGTTCCGACGCCATCTCCCCCGCGCCTCATCATGATATCTATTCCATTGAGGACCTGCGTCAGCTGGTCTATTCCCTCAAAGAGGCCTCGGCTTATCAAAAACCAGTCATCGTAAAAGTGGCCGCAGTGCATAACATTGCGGCGATTGCAAGCGGCATCGCCCGCAGTGGTGCAGACGTAATCGCCATCGACGGCTTCAGAGGCGGCACCGGTGCAGCGCCGACCCGCATCCGCGACAACACGGGCATTCCGATCGAACTGGCGCTTGCCAGCGTCGATTCCCGTCTGCGTCAGGAGGGTATCCGCGACAACGTCTCGCTGGTGGTTGGCGGTTCCATCCGCTCCAGCGCCGACGTGGTCAAAGCCGTCGCACTGGGTGCAGACGCGGTCTATATCGCAACCGCCGCTCTGATCGCACTCGGCTGCCACCTGTGCCGCAGCTGCCAGACCGGTAAATGCAACTGGGGCATCGCGACCCAGCGCCCCGAACTGGTACGCCGCCTGAACCCCGATCTCGGCTATAAGCGTCTGATCAATCTGATGACCGCCTGGAACCACGAGATCAAGGAATTTATGGGCAGTATGGGCATCAACTCCATCGAAGCGCTCAGAGGCAACCGCGCCATGCTGCGCGGCGTCGGCCTGAACGAAAAAGAGCTTGAGATTCTGGGCATCGCCCACGCAGGAGAATGAGCATGAAACGAGTATATGTAAATGAAAAATGGTGCTTAGGGTGCCATCTGTGCGAATATAACTGCGCATTTGCCAACAGCGGCAAAAAGAACATGGCCTTTGCCCTGCGCGACCTGCGGGTCATCCGCCCGCGCATCCGCGTGGAAGAGGGTGAGGAGATCAGTTATGCGGTCTCCTGCCGCCACTGCGACGAACCGCTGTGCGTCAAAAGCTGCATCACCGGCGCGCTGACCCGCAAGGACGGTTTGATCTCCATCGACCGCAACAAATGCGTCGGCTGCCTGACCTGCATGCTGGTCTGCCCCTACGGCGCGGTTTCGCGCGACGACGAGGGCGCGGTGCAGAAGTGCGAACTCTGCATCAAGAACGGCGGAACGCCGGCCTGCGTCACGGGCTGCCCGAACGGCGCAATCGTGTTTGAGGAGAGATAGCCATGAATTATGTTATTATCGGAAATTCGGCTGCGGCAGTCGGCTGCATCGAGGGCATCCGCTCGGTCAGTTCAAAGGGGAAGATCACGGTCATCTCCAAGGAACATTTCCATACCTATTCCCGCCCGCTGATCTCCTATTATCTCTGCGGCAAGACTGACGGTGAGCGCATCAAATACCGCCCCGACAGTTTCTATGCCGACAACGGCTGCGAACTCGTCTACGGCGAGGTAACGGCCATCAACGAAAAAGCGGTCACGCTTTCCGACGGCAAAAAAGTCCCCTACGACAAATTATTGGTCGCAACCGGCTCCCGAGCATTCGTGCCGCCGTTTTCGGGGCTCGACACGGTGCCGGAGAAATTCACCTTTATGTCGTTCGACGACGCGCTGAACCTCGAAAAGGTTCTCGATAAAGATAAGAGCGTCCTGATCGTCGGCGGTGGCTTGATCGGCCTTAAATGCGCCGAGGGCATCTACGGACGGGTCAAAAAGATCACCGTGGCCGATATGGCACCCCGGGTGCTCTCGAGCATTCTCGACGACGATTCTGCGGCTCCCGTGCAGGAGATGCTGACCGAAAAGGGTATCGCCCTGCGGCTCGGCTGCGCCATCAAGGGCTTTGAGGGCAATGTCGCTAAAACAGATGGCGACGACATCCCCTTTGATATTCTGGTTCTCGCGGTCGGCGTGCGTCCCAACACCGAACTGATCAAAGACGCGGGTGGTAATGTCGGGCGCGGCATCCTGACCGACCACAAACAGCGCACTTCGCTGCCGAATGTCTGGGCGGCGGGCGACTGCACCGAGAGCGACGACATCACCTGCTGCCAGAGCCGGATCCTGGCGCTGCTGCCGAACGCTTACCGGCAGGGCGAAACCGCAGGCATCGATATGGCGGGCGGCGAGGCGTCGTTTGACTGCGCCATGCCGATGAACGCGATGGGACTGCTCGGCATGCACATCATGACCGCAGGCAGCCCGGTCGGCGAATGCTATATCGACCGTTCCAACGGCCTGAAAAAGCTGTATTACTGCGACGACCATCTGAACGGCTTCATTCTGGTGGACGACATCGACAAAGCGGGCATCTATACCGCGTTGATCCGCGAGCGAAAACCGCTTTCCTCCATCGATTTCGATCTGGTCTGCAAACAGCCGTCTCTGCTGTGCTTCTCGAAAAAATACCGCGATGAGACCCTTGCGGGTAAAGCCAAATAATATAATAGTAGGGGCGGATCGTATCCGCCCGAGAGATAACCGCATAACTGCCCGCGGGCGGATGATATCCGCCCCTACATGATATATCCGGGAGGATGGAAACAATATGACAATCGACGCTCAAAATTTAACTTATACCGAACTCAACGAACTGGTGCGCAAAGCCGGTAAAAAGTTCGAGATTAAAAACGCCCTCGGACAGCGCTTTATCGCGGCGGGTCTCGGCAAAGCCACCGTCGACATCTACGGCGTACCCGGCAACGCGCTGGGCGCCTATATGGACGGTGCCGAACTCACGGTACACGGCAACGCGCAGGACGCGGTCGGCGACACCATGAACAGCGGCAAAATCGTCGTTCACGGCCTCTGCGGCGACACGGTGGGATATGCCATGCGCGGCGGGGAAATCTATATTAAAGGCAACACCGGCTACCGTTCCGGCGTGCATATGAAGCAATACATGGACAAAAAACCGGTGCTGGTCATCGGCGGAAAAACCGGCAGCTTTTTAGGCGAATATCTGGCCGGCGGCCTGATCATCGTATTGGGTCTCTGTGATCAGGAACGCATCGTCGGCAATTTCTGCGGCACGGGTATGCACGGCGGCAAGATCATTCTGCGCAAAACCTCCTATGAGCTCTCTTTCCCGCCGCAGGTGCACGTCGAACCCGCCGATCTGTCCGATGCAAAATCCTACATCGAAAAATACTGCGCCTATTTCGGCGTCGACCCGGCGCCGGTTCTGGCACGGGAATATATCCAACTCACCCCGAACTCCTCCAATCCCTATAAAGAATTGTACGTTGCAAACTGAAAGGAGCCCCCGCTATGTCATACACAAAACAGGAGGTCATGGATTTCATCCGCCAGGAAGATGTAAAATTTATCCGACTGGCATTCTGCGATGTCTACGGCGTTCAGAAAAACGTCTCCATCATGCCCTCGGAAATCGAACGCGCCTTCTCCGATGGCATCTCGTTTGACGGCTCTGCCATCGACGGTTTTGCCGAGGGTGAGAAGTCCGATCTGATTCTCAAGCCGGACCCCTCGACGCTGGCGGTTTTGCCGTGGCGTCCGACCCACGGGCGGGTCATCCGGATGTTTTGCGATGTCGTAGGCCCCAACGGTGCGGCGATCGAATGCGACTGCCGTTCTCTGCTGCAAAAAACGATCAAAACCGCCCACGAAAAAGGCGTCGACTGCCTGTTCGGCACCGAGATCGAATTTTATCTGTTCAAAACCGGTGAGGACGGCGAGAAAACCTTAATCCCGTTCGACAACGCCGCTTATATGGATATCGCGCCCGACGACCGCGGTGAGAATGTGCGCCGCGAGATCTGTCTTGCGCTCGAGGAGATGGGCATCATCCCCGAGAGCTCCCGGCACGAAGACGGTCCCGGTCAAAACGAGATCGATTTCCGCTGCGCCGACCCCCTCACAGCGGCCGACAACGCGGTCACTTTTAAATTCGCGGTCCGCACCATTGCCGCGGGAAACGGTCTCTGGGCCTCGTTTGACCCCAAACCCCTGCCCGGTAAAAGCGGCAGCGGTATGCATATCAATATCTCCTTACAGAAAAACCGCGACGCCTTTATGGCGGGTGTGATGGCGCATATCTCGGAGATGTCGGCGTTTTTGAATCCGACCGACAAATCCTATGCCCGCCTCGGTGACCGCAAAGCCCCGCGCTATATCTCTTGGGCGCACGGCAACCGTTCGCAGCTGATCCGCATCCCCGAGGAGACCACCCCGGGCCGTTCGCGTTTTGAGCTGCGCTCGCCCGACCCGACCGTCAATCCCTATCTGGCGATCGCGCTGCTGATTCAGGCCGGCCTCGACGGCATCGAGAAAAACATGGCCTTGACCGGTCCGGTGGAACTCGATCTTACCGCCGCCCTGAAAGAATTCACCGACAAACTCGATAAATTGCCGGAGACGCTTGAAAAAGCCAAGAAAATCGCAGCAGAGAGCGAATTTATCCGTAATATTCTGCCCAAACGGCTGCTCAAGGCCTATACAGAATAGTATCTCTGTTGAATCATTCTGTATCAAAACCCCGTTGATTCCCGAGGGAGGTGAGGTCTATGCCCGAAAAGCAGCCGCTGAGCGTGTTAATTGTCACAGGGTCGTCGTCGACGGCCTCCCTTTTGAGCGGCCTTCTGCCCGGAGATGCCTATTCCCCGATCATCTCCTGCTCCAACGCCGGACAATGCCGCCGTCTGCTGTGTTCGCAGCAGTTCGACATGATCCTCATAGATGCACCGCTCTCCGACGAATTCGGAACCCAACTCGCTTTGGAATTAGTCGAAAACCGTTTTTGCAGCGTAATCATCCTCGTCAAAAACACCTCGTTTGACGAAGTCACCTGCCAAGTCGAGGACAGCGGTGTTCTGACCGTGCTCAAACCAACCACCCGCGACGAGCTCTACCGCTCCGTCAAATTGGCTGCCGCGACCCGTTCCCGCTTGATTTCCGCCGAACGGCAGACGGTCTCACTCAAAGAGAAGATGGACGAGATCCGCCTGATTAACCGTGCCAAATGGGTCTTGATCTCCAAGATGAACATGAGTGAACCGGACGCCCACCGCTATATCGAAAAACAAGCCATGGACACCCGCACGCCGCGCGTTGCGATTGCCCAAATGGTGTTAAAAAAGTTCAATCTAAGCTGATTTTATAATTTTTTGTGAAATTGCTTGACAGCACAAATAAGATATGTTACAATACCCAAGCAAATCGTGAAGCAGAGTGTGAAAATGCTCTCACCTTTTCGACAGACGCCGAAAGGTCCCATAACGGGGTAACAAGAACCCCGTTGCCACTTACCGATTGTGGCACACAGGCATGCGGACGATTTTTGTATTGTCCGTATATTTTTTTCTAATAAAGGGTTTGGAGGTGCATATACCATCGCAGCGAAAGAATTGCAAATCAACGAAGCCATCAACGACCGACAGATCCGCGTGATCGGTGCGGACGGTGCCCAGCTGGGCGTCATGAACGCCGCTGCCGCCCGTGAAATCGCCTATGAACAGGATCTCGATCTGGTCAAGATCTCACCCAATGCCAATCCGCCCGTGTGCAAGATCATGGACTACGGCAAATATCGCTTTGAACAGACAAAGCGCGAAAAAGAGATCAAGAAAAACCAACACATCATCGAAGTCAAAGGTATGAGCCTGAGTTTAAAAATCGACGTACACGACTTCAATACCAAAGCCAAACAGGTATGTAAGTTCCTCGACGGCGGCGACCGGGTCAAGGTCTCCATCCGTCTGCGCGGCCGGGAAATGACGCACACCGACATCGGCTACGACGTCATGAACCGCTTTGCCGAGGCGTGTGCCGAATCGGGTACCATCGACAAACCGCCCAAGCTCGAGGGTCGTTTCATATACATGTTCCTCTCGCCCAAAGCGGCGAAATAATCATCCCCGTTGGGATGAAACAAAACGGCTTATGCCGTAAAAAATTCGGAGGGTTTAAAATGCCAAAGCTGAAAACACATTCCGGCGCTTCCAAGCGTTTCAAGATGACCAAAAACGGTCTGGTCAAGCGCTCGCACGCCAACCGCAGACACATCCTCAACAAGAAGACCACCAAACTCAAGAGAGGTCTTCGCAAAGCGGAATACGTCGACAAGACCAACGCCGGAGCGGTCAAGAAACTGCTGCCGTACTCATAATGAATTCGGAGGAAGAAAATCATGGCTAGAGTTAAAGGCGGTCTGATCTCCCGCAAAAAAAGGAACAAGATCATCCATTCCGCGAAAGGGTATTTCGGCAGCAAACATTCCAAGTTCCACACCGCAAAACAGGCGGTCATGAAATCCGGGCAGTATGCCTATGTCGGCCGCCGTCTGAAAAAGCGCGATTTCCGCAAGCTCTGGATCGCCCGTATCAACGCCGGATGCCGCGCCAACGGAATGAATTATTCCACGTTCATGAACGGCCTGAAGAAAGCCGGCATCGAACTCAACCGCAAGATGCTCGCCGAGCTCGCCGTCAACGACGCCAAGGCGTTCGTAGGACTGGTCGAGACCGCCAAGAGCGGAACCGTCAAAGAGGTTGCGCTGGAGAATAAATCCGTCGAAAAGAAAGCGGCTCCCGCCAAGAAAGCCCCGGCGAAAAAAGAGACCGCCGCCGAAGAGACCACGGAAGCCCCTGCAAAACCCGCGGCCAAGAAACCGGCCGCAAAGCCCGCCGCTAAACCGGAAACCTCTGAAAAAGCGGAAACAGCGAAAAAACCCGCCGCAAAAAAGACCACGACCGGGACAACGGCAAAGAAACCCGCAGCTGATAAACCGGCAGCAACCGCGTCAACAGAAAAGAAACCCGCAGCCGCCAAGAAGCCCGCAGCTGCCAAGCCGAAGACCGAAACCGCATCCAAGTAACCGAATAAAAGCTGTGCACGCCTCGCGCGTGCGCAGCTCTTTTGTTTTTGCAGTATGATTATAACATCGACAAAAAACGACAAAATCAAATTTGCGCTAACGTTAAAAACCGACGTTAAAACGCGTGCACAAAACGGCCTCTGCTTTACGGAAGGTCTGCGTCTGTGTGCTGAAGCAGTTGCTTCGAACCGCGCAAAAACGCTGTTTTTCACCCGGGATTTTTCCGAAAAACATCCGGATTTCTTCCTGACCGAAGAGACCGTTTTCGAACGGATCGAAATCAGCGATAATGTAGCAAAAACGCTCTCGGACGTTCAAAACCCGCAGGGGATCTTTTGTCTGTGCGATACAAACGACCTCAAACGCCCCACCTCTCAGCTTTCAGGCGGTAAAATCCTGGCGCTTGAACACATTGCCGACCCCGGTAATCTGGGTACGATCCTGCGCACTGCGGAAGCATTCGACGCAAACGGCATTCTGCTCTCAGCCGACTGCACCGACGTGTTTTCGCCAAAAGTGCTGCGTGCCGGAATGGGCTGTTCGTTCCGTCTGCCGATTTACGAGAGCGCCGATTTTCCTTCAGACCTTAAAGCGCTCTCTGAAAAAGGCTTTACGGTATATGGAGCCATGCTGTCCGAAAACGCCGTTGCAATCACGAAGCTCTCCGTTCCCGAAAATTTCATCCTCGTCGTCGGCAACGAGGCCAACGGCATCACACCCGAAACAGCAGCGGTTGTCACGCCGGTTATCATTCCGATGAAAGGGCGGGCCGAGTCGCTGAACGCCGCATCTGCGGCTTCGATTTTGTTGTGGGAGTTGTTCGGGAAATGACGCGGGAACAGATTTGCGCGGTCTGGACGGCGCTCAGCTGCGGCATTCCGTCAACCCGTGCGGTAAAGCTTTACAACGAATACGGCAGCTTTGAAGAAATTTATAAAAACCGCGAACAAATCTCAAAACCGGTGAATTTCGCGGAAAAATATGCTATAATGGCTGCCGAGGACATCGCCGCAACCTGCGACCGGCACGGCTTCGGCATCCTCCCTTACGGGGATCCCTTGTTTCCCAAACGGCTGTCCCACCTCAAAAATCCCCCGGCCCTGTTTTTTTATCGTGGAAATGCACAATACTTTCAACGCCTGAACGACGCACCGTCTCTCGCCGTGGTCGGCACCCGCAGCATGACCCCCTTCGGCCAAAAAATCACCGCCGAAATATCGGGTGAACTCGCATCGGCGGGTGTAACGATCATCAGCGGTATGGCGGCGGGCATTGACACGGTTGCCCACGAGAGCACACTCAAAGCGGGCGGGTTCACGGTTGCAGTCTGGGGTGGCGGGCTTTTAAAACTGTTCCCGGTTGAAAATGCCCGATTGGCTGAAATCATCGCCGACAGAGGCCTGATTTTAACCGAATATCCACCCGAAACCCACGCGACCAAGTACACCTTCCCCACCCGAAACCGGTTGGTCTCGGGGTTATCGGACGGGGTATTCGTCGCCGAGGCCAGAGAAAAGAGCGGCGCATTGATCACCGCAAACTGTGCTCTAAAACAAAGACACCCCATTTTTGTGACCATGACCGATTACAGCCGCACCGGCGCGGCAGAGATCTGTGACCTGATCGCCGAAGGCGCAATCCCGGTCACCAACGCAAGGCAAATCTTGAAAGCGCTCAACACGTCTTTGAAAACCAAATTAAAACTCCCCGAGCCGATTCAACAACTGAAATTGAATCTGAAGCCCGAGCCGGAGCCCGAGATCACCGATCCGGTGCTTTTGCAGCTCAAAGACGGCGCGCTCACGGTCGACGAACTGGCCGACCGCACGGAAATGGACGCGCGCAAATTGATCGCACGGCTTGCGCAGCTGGAGATGGACGGCCTTGTAACCGCCCTCCCCGGCCGAAAATATCTGCGCACATAGAGAATTTCACCCACAGCGAAAGGAAGGTTAAAAGAATTGGCAAAACTCATCATCGTCGAGAGCCCGGAAAAGGGCCGAACGATCCAAGGATTTTTAGGCAGTGGCTATCAGGTCATTGCCTCGAAAGGGCACATCCGCGACCTGCCGAAAGGCAAACTCGCAGTCGATCTGGAAAACGGTTTCAAACCCGACTATATCGAAATGCCCGATAAAAAAACCGTCATCAAAACTCTCAAAGACGCCGCCAAAGAAAGCGATTTCGTCTTTCTCGCGACCGACCCGGATCGCGAGGGCGAGGCCATCTCGTGGCATTTGGCCAAGGTTTTAAAGCTTGACGAAAAAGCCGCAATCAGGGTCTGTTTCAATGAAATCACCCGCCACGGTGTCAAAGAGGGCATGGAACACCCCCGCACCATCGACGCCGACCTCGTCGACGCCCAGCAGACCCGCCGCATTTTGGATCGCATCGTCGGCTACAAGCTCAGCCCGTTTTTGTGGCAAAAAGTCAAACCGGGACTTTCCGCAGGCCGCGTGCAGTCGGTCGTCGTCCGATTGGTCGTCGAACGCGAGCGTGAGATCCGCGCGTTTGTCCCGGAAGAATATTGGGTTATCGAGGCACTGCTGTCCGAAAAAGGCGCTAAATTCAAAGCAAAATTTTACGGCGACAAAAACGGTGAACTGAAACTCTCCGATAAAGCCGCGGCCGACAAAGTGATCGAAGCCTGCAAAAACGCCCCCTTTGCCGTCACCGGCGTTAAACTGACTAAGCGCACCAGACGCCCCGCCCCGCCCTTTACGACCTCAACGCTGCAGCAAGACGCATCCAGACGGTTGGGCATGCGTTCCGAGCGCACCATGCAGATCGCGCAGAAACTCTATGAGGGCATCAATGTCGAAGGCATCGGTGAAACCGGTCTGATCACCTATATGAGAACCGACTCCCTGCGCGTCGCCGACGAAGCGGCCAAGGCAGCGGAAGATTATATCACAAGCGCTTACGGCAAAAATTATCTGCCCGAAAAGCGCAATATCTATAAAGCGAAAAACGCGCAGGACGCACACGAGGCCATCCGTCCGACCACACCCGAACTGGCTCCCGACAAGATCAAAAGTTCGCTCACGCCCGAACAGCATAAACTCTATAAGCTCATCTGGGAGCGCTTTATGGCCAGCCAGATGGCGCCCTGCATTCAAAATCTCGTCGCGGTCGAACTCGAGAGCGCCGGATATCTCTTCAAAGCCAACGGCGTCAGCGTCGTCTTCGACGGCTTTACCGCGCTTTATGATAATTCCAACGAAGAAAAAGAGGAGAATGCGGCGCTGCTTGCAACCTTGTCCGAGGGCGACAAACCGCTCTGCGAAGACATCACCGGCGATCAGAAATTCACCCAGCCGCCGTCCCGCTACAACGAGGCTTCTCTGATTGCGGTCATGGAGGAAAAGGGGATCGGCCGCCCGAGCACCTATGCGCCGATCATCTCAACGATTTTAAAACGGGAATACGTCGAACGCGAAGCCAAGAACTTCAAACCCACCTTACTGGGCGAGGCGGTCACGCAGCTGCTCGAGGATAAATTCCCGAAAATCGTCGACGCCGGTTTCACCGCAGGCATGGAAGAACAGCTTGACGAAATCGAGTCCGGCGATATGGAAATGGTTCCGACGCTTGACAAGTTCTACGGTGAATTTTCAACCACACTCACCGAAGCCGCCGAAAGCATGAAGGGCCAGCGCATCAAACTGCCCGACCCCGAGAGCGAGGAGGTCTGCGAACTCTGCGGCCGCAAAATGGTCATCAAGACCGGCCGGTTCGGAAAATTCCTGGCCTGTCCGGGTTATCCCGAATGTAAAAACACCAAGCCCTATCAGAAGAAGACCGACGGCACCTGCCCGTTGTGCGGTAAACCGCTGATTGAACGCGAGAGCAAAAAGGGTGCGAAATATTACGGCTGCACGGGTTATCCCGAGTGTAAGTTCATGACTTGGGACGAGCCGATTGCAGACAAATGCCCGCAGTGCGGCACGCCGATGTTTCGCAAAAAGGGCAAGGGCGCCAAAACCTATTGCGCCAAAGAGGGCTGCGGTTATGAAAAAGCGGCCTATACTAAAAAGGCGAAAGAGGAAACCGAATAACCGTAGGGGCGCACTGTGTGCGCCCGTCGGTATGATACCCGATAAATTGCGAAGTTCGATTTAAGCACGGGCGCACACACAGGTGCGTCCCTACATGAGGGGGTGCACGCATGAAACTGACCGTGATCGGCGGCGGACTGGCCGGCTGCGAAGCGGCCAACGCCGCGGCGAACCTCGGCGTTTCGGTCGACCTCTTTGAGATGAAACCCGTCTCTTTTTCTCCGGCACATAAAACCCCCGATCTGGCTGAACTGATCTGCTCCAACTCCCTCAAAGCCGAGCGGATTGACAGCGCGGCGGGCCTTTTAAAAGAGGAAATGCGCCGCATGGGCTCGGTCATGATGCAGGCTGCGCAGACCTGTCGGGTTGAGGCGGGCGGCGCATTGGCGGTCGACCGCGATTTGTTTTCGCGCGAGGTCACCCGGTTAATCGAACAAAACCCGAACATCACGGTTCATCGGGAACGTGTCGACCAAATCCCGGACGGCATGTGCGTGATCGCGGCGGGACCGCTGTGTGACGGCAAACTCGCCGAGGCGATCCAAACGCTCTGCGGTGACGGACTCTCGTTTTTCGATGCAGTCGCCCCGATCGTATCCGCCGACAGCGTAGACCTTTCAAAGGCGTTTTTCGCCTCCCGGTACGGCAAGGGGGGCGACGACTACCTCAACTGCCCAATGAATAAAGAACAGTACGAAGCTTTTTTGGACGCACTCGTTCACGCCGAGACCGCCCCGCTGCACGAATTCGACCAAAGCCCTAAAGTCTACGAGGGTTGTATGCCGGTTGAAGTGCTGGCCAAACGCGGCAAAGACGCCATCCGATTCGGTCCCTTAAAACCCGTCGGTCTCGTAAACCCCAACACCGGTCACCGCCCTTGGGCGGCCGTCCAACTGAGGGCCGAAAACCGCGAAAAGACGCTCTTTAATCTCGTCGGTTTCCAGACTAATCTCAAATTCCCCGAACAAAAACGGGTTTTTTCGATGATCCCGGGGCTGGAACACGCCGAATTCATGCGATACGGCGTGATGCACCGCAACACTTTTATCGACTCCCCCCGACTGCTCTCTCCCGACTTGTCATTAAAAAGCAATTCCAATATCTTTTTCGCCGGACAGATCAGCGGTGTCGAGGGTTACACCGAATCGGCCATGTGCGGTATCTTAGCAGGACATAATGCCGCCGCAAAACTACTAGGGAAGTCTCCGCGCATTCTGCCGAACACCACGATGAGCGGCGCATTAATCCGCTATATTACCGACCCTTCGGTCGCCAATTTTCAGCCCATGGGGGCGAATTTCGGAATTCTGCCGGGTCTCGACACGGAGATTCGCGACAAACGCCTGCGTTATGCGGCGTTTTCGGACCGGGCACTCAAGGAGGATTTCACATGAGAATTTTACTGGACTGTTTCGGCGGCGACAACGCGCCCGACGAGGTCATCAAAGGCGCACGCGCGGCCTGCGATGAATTCGGCTCGAAAGTAATTCTGATCGGCGATAAAAACGCGATTGCGGAATCCGCCGAAAGGTTGCAAATTTCATTGAATGGCCTCGATATCGCCCATGCCTCCGAAATTTTCGATATGGACGAAGACCCCCGTAACATCGTCAAAGCCAAGCCCGACAGTTCGATGGCGGTCGGACTGAAAATGCTCGCCGCAGGTGAGGGCGATGCCTTTCTCTCCGCAGGCAGTACCGGCGGCCTCGTCATGGGCGCTTCGCTGCTCGTCGGGCGTATCGAAGGGGTTAAACGTCCGGCGCTGGCGGTGGCGATTCCGCATCCGCAAGGTTGCTATCTGCTGCTCGACGCGGGCGCGAATCTCGAATGCCGCCCCGAGCACCTGCGCCAATTCGCGGTGATGGGCGCAGCTTATCAGAAAAAGGTCTTTTCGGTACCGAACCCGCGTGTCTGCCTGGTCAACGTCGGCAAAGAGGATACCAAGGGTACGCCGGTCGTGCGCGAGGCCTACGGAATGCTGAAAGAACTGAAAAACATCAATTTCTGCGGCAATGTCGAAGCGCGCGAACTTCCGGTCGGCGGCTGCGATGTCGCAGTGGCCGACGGCTTCACCGGCAATATGATTTTAAAACTCTCCGAGGGACTTGCCGGAATGCTGTTTAAAGAGGTTAAAAAAGTCTTTGTGGCGACCTCGCGCACCAAGATTGCCGCCGCACTCGTCACCAAACAGTTCCGTGATATGGCCAACCGTTTCGACTACTCCGAATATGGCGGAACCCCTCTGCTCGGGATCGCCAAGCCGGTCATTAAAGCACACGGCAGTTCCAAATGGGACGCCTTTAAAAACGCAATCAAAAAAGCCGAAATTTACGCCGGAACCGGCGTCATTGAGGACATTGCGTCTAAAATCATTTAGATGCAATGTAGGGGCGAACTTTGTTCGCCCGCTCGGAATTGCTCTAAAAACGCAACCGCAGATATTATCAGTAGCTTATAAAGCGGGCGAACACAGTTCGCCCCTACACCATAGATTATAAATTGAAAGGATCTCAAAATGGATTTTTACCCCGAGGATTTTGAACAGAAGCTCGCTCACCGCTTCAAAGACCGATCCCTGTTGATCACGGCGCTCACCCATTCGTCATGCGCCTACGAGAGCAGCAAGGATACGGTCTGCAACGAACGCCTCGAATTTTTGGGCGATGCGATTCTGGATTTTGTGGTCGGGGAGGCCATTTACCGCCGTTTTCCCGACATGGACGAGGGCGGCATGACTGAGATGCGCGCCGCCGCCGTCTGTGAAAAAGCCTTGGCGGACTATGCCCGACAGCTTGATCTCGGGCAGTTTATCATGCTCGGCAGAGGCGAAGAAGCCGCCCACGGCGAGCGCAGGCCGTCGATTCTCTCCGACGCCTTTGAAGCCATCGTCGCGGCCATCTATCTCGACGCGGGTTTGGAATCCGCCTCGAACTTCATACTGCCGTTCGTCGGTAAATATTTAGTCAAAAGCAAACGCAACGCACTGCACGATTATAAAACGGCTCTGCAGGAAATCGTCCAGCGCAATAAAGGCGAGGTATTGTCCTATGAACTCGTGACCGAGGAGGGCCCGTCCCACGACAAGACCTTCACCATGTCGGTGCTGCTCAATTCCAACGTCATCGGCACCGGCGTCGGCAAGACCAAAAAGGAGGCGGCGCAGAACGCAGCGAAAGAAGCGCTCGGGCTGATGGGCGTCCTGTGAAACGCGGCACCGTCGCCATTTTCGTTCCGAACGCCGGCTGTGCGCACCGCTGCAGTTTCTGCGACCAAAAGGCCATCACTTCGGTAAAAGCCCTCCCGACCGCCGAAAGCATAAAAGAGACGTTAGCCGGTGTTTCGGGAGAAGGGTATGAGATCGCATTTTTCGGGGGCAGTTTTACGGCTGTCCCCCGCGCTTATATGCTTGAACTCCTGACTGCCGCCCAACTCTTTTTGGATGGCAAAAAATTCACCCGCATCCGCATCTCCACCCGACCGGACGCCATTGACACCGAGGTTTTGGGGATTTTGAAAGAATACCGCGTCGGCGTGATTGAACTCGGCGCCCAAAGCACCGACGACGAGGTGTTGAAGGCCAACCTGCGCGGCCATAACGCACGGGATATTTTCAAATCTGCCGAAAAAATTAAACAATCCGGTTTCGAACTCGGGCTTCAGATGATGACCGGCCTGTATCGTTCCGACGCGCAGAAAGATTTAAAGACCGCCGACGACCTACTTGCCGCAAATTCCGACTGTATGCGCGTCTACCCAACGGCGGTGTTTGCAAACACTCTGCTCGAAAAACTGTGGAAAAGCGGCGAATATGACCCGCAGACCGTGGATGAAGCGGTTGAAGTCTGTGTTCAAATCTTTGAAAAAGCGCTTTATAAAAACATCCCGATCATCCGTATGGGTCTGCACGCCGATTTCGCGCCGGAAGCCAACCCGCTTGCGGGCGCATTTCATCCGGCGTTCGGCGAACTCGTCATCGGGGAATATTTCTATCGCAATCTGTTGAAAACACTGGAAAAAAGGCCCGCGATGCGCTATAATGTTTTTATTGCGAGAGGAATGCACTCGGCGGCCGCCGGGCAGCACCGCAAAAACCTGCTGCGGTTGGCGCAACTCGGATACAATGTCATTTTCACCGAGGTTGACGGTCTGCCGCGGTATGATTTTATGGTTGAAGGAATTTCATAACCGTCTTTGCGAGAAGCATAGCGACGAAGCAATCCAGAAACGAAGTGTCCGAATAATCCTGCGTTTTAATAAAGCCCGCGATCTGGATTGCCACGGGGCTAAAGCCCTTCGCAATGACGAAAAACCATCTTTGCAGAGAAAAAGCGCGAGGTAAAGCCTCACGCCTGGACGAGCGATCCAGAAAACAGAGTCCGGATTACCAAACAACCCGGTCACCGCAAAATCCGGATTGTCACGGGGCTAAAGTCCCGGGCGAATACGATTCGCCCCTACACGGTAATCATCTAAATTCAAACCCATCGAAAGGACGTTCAAAGCATGTTCTTAAAATCCGTCGAGATGTTCGGCTTCAAGTCGTTTCCCGAGCGCACGCGCCTCAATTTCCGCCGAGGCGTAACCGTTGTGGTCGGGCCGAACGGCTGTGGTAAGAGCAACATCAGCGACGCGATTCGGTGGGTATTCGGCGAACGTTCCTCAAAGGCGCTGCGCAGCAAGAAGATGGAGGACGTCATTTTTCTCGGCACTTCCGACCGTCCCGCCTCGGGCCTCGCGGAGGTCTCTCTAATCCTCGACAACGCCGACCGCTCGCTTGATCTCGATGAGGACGAGGTCTGCGTCACCCGCCGCATCTACCGCAGCGGCGAAACCGAATACCTGATCAACAAAAAAACCGTTCGCCTTGCCGATTTATTGGAGATGTTCATGGACACCGGCCTCGGACGCGACGGTTATTCGCTGATCGGTCAGGGTAAGATCGCCGAAATCGTCTCTGCACACAGCGAAGAGCGCCGCGAGATTTTTGAAGAGGCAGCCGGTATTTCCAAACACCGTTATCGCCGCGAGGAGGCCGAAAAAAACCTCGAAAAAGCCGGGGAAAACCTCGTACGTCTCACCGACATCGCCGGTGTCTTGGAAGCCCGCATCGAACCCTTGCGCCTTGAGTCCGAAAAAGCCAAAGAATATCTGGCGCTGTCCGCCGAAAAAACCGGACTCGAACTCGGCGTCTGGCTGAACACGATTCAAAAAAGCGAAGCCGCCGTCAAAAAATGTGAAGCTGACGAGGAGACCGCCAAAGCGCAGGCCGCCGAGAGCGAGATTGCAAGCCGAAAAGCCGAACAGGCGATTCAGGACGTTTTCAACGACTCTCAAACCTACATATTAAAAATCGATTCTCTGCGCCGCGAGGCCGATACCCACAGCGCCGAGATTGCCGACTGCCGTTCTAAAATCGAAATTACAAAAGGCGACAGCATGCATCGCCAATCCGATATCACCCGTATCGCCGAACAGCAAAAACAACTCGAACAGTCCATCGGCGACAGCGGTACATTCAAAGCCGAGAGCAAAAAACAGATCGCCGAAAAAGAGGCCGAATGTAAAGCACTTGAAAACCGCATCGCCGACACCGAGGCGGCATTAGCTAAATTAAACGCCGAGACCGGTGGCGCGGAAAAGCGCTTCACCGAACTGTTCACCGAGATCGAGACCGCGTCCCAGAAAGTCAACGAACTCAAGATCTCGCAGGTGCAGTTGAATGCCAACATCGAACAGGCCGAACAGCGGCTCTCCGAACACCGCGAGGCGCTGGATACGCGCACGCCGCAGCTGGCTGAAGCCCGTGAGGAAGCCAAATTTTTGGCTGAAGACAGCGCCCGCATCACCGCCGACATCACAAAATGCCGCAACAGCCGGGAAGGTCTTGTATTAAAGCTCGAAAACCTGCGTGCCAAACAAGACGGTACCCGCGAAAACATCGGCCGTCTGGAAGTCGAAATCGGGCAGGCCCTGCACAAAGCCCAAACCCTCGAGGACATGGAACGTCAGATGGAGGGCTACGGCGGCAGCGTCAAAGCGGTGCTCGAAAACCACACCCTCAAAGGCATCTGCGGCGTTGTGGGGCGGCTGATCACCGTGCCCGACCAGTATGTCACCGCAGTCGAAGTCGCTCTCGGCGGCGCATTGCAGCACATTGTCACCGACGACGAGCAGCAGGCCAAATACGCCATCAACTTTTTAAAACAAAACAATTTAGGCCGCGCCACATTTCTGCCGGTCAGCGCCGTCAACGGCGACCTGCTGCCCGAACGCGAGTTTTCGGGCAAAAACGGCTATGTGGGCATCGGTGCGGAATTAATTCAATATGACATAAAATACAGCGGCATTATGCGCCGCCTGCTCGGACGCACCGCAGTCTTTGAAGACCTCGACAGCGCCCTTGCCGCCGCCAAACAAAACGGTTATAAATACCGCATCGTCACGCTGGACGGGCAGGTCGTCAACTCCGGCGGCTCTCTGACCGGCGGATCGTTGGGCAGAGGCAGCGGCACCCTCTCACGCAGCAACCAGATTAAATCCCTGCGCGACAACGCCGCCAAGCTTAAAAAGCAGAGCGATGCGCTAAAAGCCAATCTCGAACAACTTGCACCCGAACTTGCTTCCGCCCAGCGTACGGTTGATACGCAGGCCGAGACCATCACGGGTCTCTCCGAGGAAAAAGTACGCATCGATTTATCGCTCACCTCGGCGCAGCGCCAGCAGGACGAACTCTCCGAACTGATCGCCAACAGCAAAGTTGCCGTCAAAAATCTGACCAAGCAGCTCGAAGCCGATAAAAAAGCGCTTTCGGTCTCCGTTGCCGCACTCGAAAAAGCGTCTAAAGTCCTCGACGCGAAAAATGTCGAAAGCCGTGCGCTTTCCGAGGGCAGAACCGACTTTTTCACCCGCCGCGAGACGCTTTTGGCCGAGATCGCCGATCAAAAACTCAAAATTGCCGAAAACCGCAAGGACATCGGCATTCTCGAAAACGGCATCGCCCTGTCCGGGGAAGACGCCAAAACCAAAGCCGAACAGATCACCGCGCTTGAAAGCGAAAAAAGCGCCATTTCGGAGGCCGAACAAAAAGGCACCGAGACGATCTCTTCCCTCGAACAGAGAATTTCGGAACTGACTGAAAAGGTCAATGAGACCACCGAAAAAATCAACGCCACCATTGCCCTGCGCGAAAACACCGAACGGCGCATGAAAGAGGCGCGCGACGCCGAACGCGAGATCATGACTCGGCGCGAAGCCCTCGTCGCCGAACAGGCCCGCCTGCAGGAACGCCGCGCGGCAGCCCAGCGCGATTTCGACAACACTGTCGCCCGCCTGATGGATGAATACGGCCTGACCCGTTCCGAAGCCGCCAAAAAGGCCAGCCCGATCGAGAATCTGACCGAAGCCAACAAGACACTCTCCAAACTGCGCGAAAAAATCCGTGCTTTGGGCAGCGTCAACACCGGCGCGGAACAGGAATACGCCGAGGTCAGCAAACAATATAACGACTTAAAAACCCAAATCGACGATGTGGAAAAATCGCGTGAAAAGCTGCGCAATCTGATTGATGAACTCAACGCCACGATGACCGATATGTTCGAAAAAACCTTCAACGAAATCAACAAAGAATTCTCAATCGTTTTCACCCGGCTGTTCGGCGGCGGACATGCGGAACTGCTGCTCGAAGACCCTGAAAACATTTTGGACTGCGGTATCGAGATTAAAGCACAGCCGCCGGGCAAGAGCATCAAAAACCTTGAACAGCTCTCGGGCGGTGAGCAGTCGTTTTTGGCCATCGCCATCTACTTTGCGATTTTAAAAGTCAAACCGTCGCCGTTTTGCCTGCTCGACGAGATCGAAGCGGCGCTTGACGAAGTCAATGTCCGTCGGTTCTCGGAATATTTGACGGTCATGTGCGACAATACTCAGTTTATCGTCATCACTCACCGCCGCGGGACGATGGAGATCGCCAACACCCTCTACGGCGTCACGATGCGCCAAGCGGGGCAGACCGGCGGCATTTCCAAAGTCATCGAACTCAACATCACCGAGGTCGAGCAGAAACTCGGTATTAAAATTTGATTGTATTGTAGGGAACGGTCTTGACCGTTCCGCAGTACGGAACCCAAACGCGAATTATATACCGTTTGTCATCCTGAGCCGCTCGTTGTTTACAACGAGCGCAGCGAAGGATCTCGGTGCCCACAAGCCGTCGGAAACATTATCCGAAAACCTTCATCAGTCCGAGATTCCTCGACTGCGCGCTCTGCGCTTCGCTCGGAATGACATTTATCCTATACACGAAAGGATCACCATGGGACTCTTCTCCAACATGAAAAAAACGCGAGAGAGCTTCGCACAAAAACTCGCGGCAGTATTCGGCGCAAAGGCCGAGATCAACGACGACTTATACGAAGAACTCGAGGACGCCCTGATCACCGCCGACGTCGGTGCGGTCTGCGCCGCTCAAATCACCGACGAACTCAGCCAAAAAGTACGCAAAGACCACCTGAAAACACCCGATGAGGCCAAAGCCGCCCTGCGTGACATCATTGCGGGGATGCTCTCGGGCGACAACGGAATGAAACTGACCACCAAACCGTCGGTCATCATGGTCATCGGCGTCAACGGTGCGGGTAAAACCACGACCATCGGCAAACTGGCCGCCAAATACCATGCACAGGGCAAAAAAGTCATCGTCGCAGCGGCGGATACCTTCCGTGCGGCAGCCATCGAACAGCTGGAAGTCTGGACGCAACGCGCCGGCGTGGCCATCGTCAAGCAACAGCAGGGCAGCGACCCGGCGGCGGTTCTGTACGATGCCATCACGGCTGCGACCGCTCGTGAAGCCGACATTCTGATTTGTGACACCGCAGGCCGCCTGCACAATAAAAAAGACTTGATGGATGAACTCGAAAAGATGGGCCGCATCTTAAAAACCCGCCTGCCGGATGCTGATGTAGAGACTTTACTTGTGCTCGACGGCGTGACCGGCCAAAACGCGGTCAATCAGGCGCGTGAATTTTCCAAGACCAACGAAATCACCGGTATCGTGCTAACCAAACTCGACGGCACGGCCAAAGGCGGCATCGTAATTCCGATCCGTGCCGAACTGGGACTTCCGGTCAAATACATCGGCGTGGGTGAAAAAATCGAGGACCTGCGCGAATTCGACCCCGCCGAGTTCGCCGAAGCCCTGTTATGAAAATTATTTTAGCCACCGGCAACCCAGGCAAAGCCCGTGAATTCGCCGACCTGTTTGGGGCATATGATATCGAAATCACACTTCCCGTATCCATGCCCGATGTCGATGAAAACGGCGAAACTTTCGCCGAAAACGCCCGTATCAAAGCAAAGGCGCTCTATGACATCTGCGGTGAAACTGTTTTAGCCGACGACAGCGGACTCTGCGTCGATGCGTTGGACGGCAGACCGGGCATTTATTCCGCCCGCTACGCCCAACCCGGCAAGCGCCGAATGAAGGTACTTGGCGAACTAAAAGATGTTGCACCCAAACACCGCACGGCGCGTTTTGTCTGCACTCTGTGCCTGATTGAAAAAGGCGGAAAAATCACCGAATGCGCAGGCACCTGCGAAGGGCATATCACCGACCGTTCGCGCGGCACCAGCGGCTTCGGATACGATCCGATTTTTCAACCGGACGGTTACAGCGAGACCTTTGCCGAACTGACCCAAAATGTAAAAAACCAAATCAGCCACCGTGCCGACGCCGTCAGAAAACTGATGAAACTGCTCGGTGCGCAACAATGAAGGGGATATCTATGAATTCCAAAGAACGGGCGCGGCTGCGTGCCGCGGCAAACACCATCGAGACCATCCTGCAAATCGGCAAGGGCGGCATCGTCGAAAACGTCGTCACCCAAGCCAACGACGCACTCGAAGCCAGAGAACTCATCAAGGGCTGCGTACTCGAGACCGGTCCGGTCACGGCTACCGAAGCGGCGGCGATCTTAGCGGAAAAGACGAATTCGGAAGTCGTTCAGGTCATCGGTCGCCGGTTTGTGCTGTACCGCAAAAATAAGGACAAATAGACATGGCGGGCACTGGTATTTTCGGCGGCAGCTTTGACCCGATTCACGAAGGCCACCGCAAACTCGCGCTCGAAGCGGTCAGACAACTCGGTCTCGACCGCCTGATCGTGATTCCGGCTGCCAACTCACCGTTTAAAGTCGGCCAAAAACGCGCATCGGATACCGACCGCCTGGCGATGTGCAGGCTGGCCTTCACCGACTGCCCCGTAATCGAAGTCAGTGACCTCGAGATCAGGCGCGGCGGCGTCAGTTATACCTATCTGACGCTGAAAGAACTCGCCGAACCAAACGAAAAATTATACTTATTGACGGGTGCAGACATGTTCCTGACCGTTCAGAACTGGAAATACGCCCCCTTGATTGCGCAGGACGTCTTTATCGTCGGCGTATGCAGGGCGTCCGGCGGACACCTTGAGGGCACCGAGTATGAAGCGTTAAAAAAACACGCCGACCATTTGCAGGCGCTGGGTTTTTCGGTTCAGCTGCTGCCGTTCGAACCGCTCCCGGTCAGCTCCACCGAAATCCGCAGCCGTTTGAAAAACAACCTTTCCACGGAGGGTTTTTTATCGCCCCCTGTGCGAGATTATATCTTTGCCCATGGACTTTACGGCGTTAAATAAGATTACATAACAAAGCGATATTTTTTTCGCAGCATCCATCCACTTTCTTCCACACCATTTTTGAAAGGAGACTCCCTCTATGACCGCTTACCCGAACGACTGCCCCATCTGCGGCGGCAGAACCGAACTGACGCACGCCTATGATGACCGTGTCTCGCACGCTGCCCGCGACGCCTGGTACTGCCAATGCCCAGAATGCGGGAAATCCACCGATGAATTTCTCACAGAAGAAGAAGCTGTGGTCGCTTGGAATCAAAGCCATGCGGCAGACCTCAAAGACATTGACACCCGCATACTCCGATCGGTGGTCGTTAAACCCGTCAGAACCTGGCTTCAAACCTTGGGCTACATCCTTTTACTCCTGATCGGACCGGTGCTGGTGATTACACTGGCGCTCTCATCCAGATATGAACTTGTCATGCTGCAGAAAGTGATCTATTGGATTGTCGGAGTCGTTTGGCTGGGCATCGGGATCCCTCTGTATATAAAGTCCTCCCGGAAGCGCACTCATCTGCTCAGGCACATCCCCAAAGAAACCCGCATCGCCAACTATATTGCGGTATTTCTGGGCGATCTCACCGCCGTAGCCCTGCTCGAGTTACTTTTCATCTATGTATTCATTCCGATGATTGTCTCTGGGCGCACCTATGTACCGCCAACCAATTAAAACAACACGCCCGCACGGGTTCCCGTGCGGGCGTGTTTCTGTCATTCTTAGCGCGCTAATGCAATCGCAGAGCTGATGAATCGGGGTGCGGAAATCTCTGCCTCACTTAATAATTTCGCCGTAGACCTCGCCGAACGCGCAGGCCGCATTGGACTCGTCGGTGTCGATGTGCATCGCCGGGGCAAAAGTATCGCGCACGCGGATGACCACGTCGCCAAAAGTCAGCGAGCGGCCTTTGCTCTCAATTTTGACCGAGACAATCTGCTGATTGACAACACCGGCTTCGTTGGCATCTTTGGTGGTCAGATGGATGTGGCGCTTGGCGGCGATCACGCCCTCGGGAATCTCAAGCTCGCCGGCAGGTCCGACCAGTTTGCAGCCCGGTGTTCCGGCAGTATCGCCCGATTCACGCACGGGAGCGGCAATGCCGACGGTTCTGGCGTCGGTCAGCGAAAGTTCCACCTGAGTGGCCTTGCGGCAGGGTCCGAGAATCGAGATGCCCTTAATAGTGTTTTTCGGGCCGATGACATCGACTCGCTCTTCACAGGCAAACTCGCCCGGCTGGGAGAGCATTTTCTTTATGGTGAGCTCATGGCCCTTTCCGAACAGGGTTTCGAGCGCTTCTTTGGTGACGTGTACATGGCGTGCGGAAGTTTCGACGAGGACTTTCATAATAAAAACGACCTTTCAGCGTAAATTCTTTTGTTTGTTTATTATACCATGTTCCATTGAAAAGTGCAACGATAAAGCATCTGTTTCACTTGACATTGCCTGTCTGTTTGGCTAAAATATTGCTATCTGACCTGAAGGAGTTACCATCTATGAAAATTATGCGTACCGAATATCCGAGACCGCAGTTTTGCCGGTCTGCCTGGCGAAACCTGAACGGGGAGTGGGACTTTGAGTTTGACTTCGGCGACAGCGGCGAAGCCAGAGGCCTGCTCGAGAAAAAGTATTCCCAAAAAATCAACGTGCCTTTCTGCCCCGAGTCCAAACTCTCGGGCATTGCATATACCGACTTTATGAACGCGGTCTGGTACCGGCGCACCTTAAAGCTTTCCAAGGACGAGCTTTCGGGTCGCGTTCTGCTGCACTTCGGCGCGGTGGACTACGAAGCCACGGTATGGCTCAACGGCGCGCTTGTCGGCACACACAAAGGCGGTTATGCCTCCTTTGCGCTCGAAATCACCAAGTTTGCCAAAGAAGGCGAAAACACCCTCGTCTTGCGTGCACGGGACGACAACCGCAACGCAAAACAGCCGCGTGGTAAGCAGAGTGCACTTTATGCCTCCCACGGCTGCGACTATACCCGCACGACCGGCATCTGGCAGACCGTCTGGCTGGAATTTTTGCCCGACACTTATATGTCCGGCGTTCGGGTCTTCACCAATTATAAAAACGGGGCGGTCGGCATCGAGCTTTCGATCGACGGCTGCAAAAAAGACCTGGTCGCCCGCGCTACGGCTTCCCTCGAAGGCAAAACCGTCGCAACCGCCGAACAGCCCTGCATCAACGGCGTCACCCGCCTTGATTTTACGGTCGAGAACCCCAAGCTCTGGGCACCCGGCAGCCCGACGCTGTATGACGTCAAATACGAACTGATCCGCGCCGGCAAAGTCATCGACACCGCTGACGGTTATTTCGGTATCCGCACGGTCGAAACCCGCGGCCACGGCCTGTATCTCAACGGCAAGCCGCTGTTCATGCGCACGGTGCTTGACCAGGGCTTCTGGCCGGACGGCATCTACACCGCCCCGACCGACGAAGCGCTCAAACGCGACATCGAACTCTCACAGGCCATCGGCTTCAACGGCGCCCGCCTGCACCAGCGCGTGTTTGAGGAACGCTGGCTGTATTGGGCGGACAAGATGGGCTATATCGTTTGGGGCGAACATGCCAACTGGGGTATGGATCACAATGCCGACGGCATCGGTATCTTTTTACCCGAATGGCTCGAAATCATCCGTCGTGACTTTTCGCATCCGGCCATCATCGGCTGGTGTCCGTTTAACGAGACCTGGGATCGCAGAGGCAAACAGCAGGACGACAATCTGCTGCGCATCGTCTATCTGGCCACCAAGGCCTATGACCCGACCCGACCCTGCATCGACACCAGCGGCAACTACCATGTCGTCACCGACCTGTATGATATCCATGACTACGAACAGAAAAAAGAGGTCTATGACGCGCGTTACCGCGGCACGGCATATGACGACCTCTACGAAAATTTCCCCAAACGCCAGCAAAAAAACGGCACGCCGTTCTGGATCAGCGAATTCGGCGGCGCACGTTGGGCGCCGGGACGCAACGATGGCTGGGGATACGGCGACGCCCCCAAATCCGACATGGAAGTGGCCGAGCGATTTGACTATCTGACCGCAGCGCTCCAGTCCAATCCGGAAATCGTGGGCTATTGCTACACCCAAATGACCGATATCGAACAGGAGCAAAACGGCCTGTACGCCTACGACCGCTCGAAAAAATTCTCTGACGAGGCCTATGAGATCATCCGCAAGGCCAACCTGAGAATCTCGGAGTTTGAGAAATGTTAGTTTACTACATCAACCTGATCCTGATCGTCGGTCTGGGCATCGCGCTGACATATAAAAAGCCGACCAAGCTCAAGAACGGCATCTACCTGACGGTCACGTTCGGGTATATGTGGCTGCTCTCGTACTTCCGGTTCGGCATCGGCTTCGACTACGACAGCTATGCCACCCTGCTTGATCTTCAAAAATCCCGAATTGACGGCGGCATGAGCATTTTCAACCTTACCGGCGAGGGGCAGGAGGCCGGCTATGTGCTGATCGAGAACATCTGCGCCAAGTTAAACATCGGTTATGTCACACTGTACGGTATACTGGCGGCATTCATGTTGTTGTCGGCGGCGGTATTCATTTACCGGTTTTCCAAAAACGTCTGGATCTCGACGTTTATCTATGTCACGCTGACGTTCTTCTACTCTACGCTCAACTACATGCGCCAGAGCTTGGCCTTGGCAATCGCTTTCTGGGCATTCGGATTCCTGTATAAAAAGAAGGATTCAATCAAAGCGTGGATTTTAAATTTCATCCCGTATGCGTTGATTATTCTCCTTGCGGCGACGATGCATAAGGCCGCGTTGTTAATGCTGCCGGTCTATTTCTTCGTCTGGCTCCGCCCGAAAAAGTGGGTTTTGCTCGCATATGCGGTGTTCTTCGGACTGGTTCACATTTTCTACAATCAGTTGTTGGAACTCGGCTATACCTATATCTACCCGCAGTACCGCGACACCTACTACATGAATCCGCTGGGCGCGCATTTTCTAATCATCCCGATCCTGTTCTGCGTATTGGCGCTGTCTTTGCAAAATATTCTCTACAAAAAAGACGAGCGCAGCGTGGTGCTGGTCAATCTGGTCACCTATGGTTTCCTGTTCTGGAGTTTCGTTGTCCGCTCAATGCTGTTGGAGCGCTTTTCCGCCTTCCTGTATTTCGCCGTCATCCTGTTGGCAGCCGAGATTTACAGCGCCTTTGCACCCGCGCCCGGCGAACTTGAGACCTGCAATGCGGAACTCAAGACATTGCGCGCGCAGGGAGCTGCCAAAAACAAACTTAAACAGGCCACCGAGAAACTCGAAGAACTCAAACTCGCGCGGGTGCTCTCGGCAGCGGGGCTGGTCATCGTTTTAACTGCGGTGTTCGTCTATCACCAGTTCGGAACAACCGACGGCAACACCGGATTTCACGGTGTCTTCCCGTATAAATCCAACGTCGCCTGGATCGAAAAGTTCAACGGCCAGCTTGATAAAGACCCCGTCTGGTGGGGTGACTGGGAGAAGGAAAATTACAATCCGCAGTAAACGGCGATGGCACCAACGAAAACCCCATACGATTTTCAAAACCAATACGGGAGAAATATCCGCTTTCACTTCGTTTCGCAATCGCATTTCCGGCTTCGATCTTATTTTTTGTAAATACAAAATCATGATTAAAAGCACCCGCAGAATTTGCGAGTGCTTATTCTTTGGGAGAATAATATGCGTTGAATAAAAAGTACCCTCTCTTCGTTTCCGATTGATACATAAACACACTGTGCATTAAACGTTTGTCGGGTTGACATAATCTATAATGTGAATATTGCGGATCATGCTTATTTTACGAATAACGGAGGCGATAAAAATTCTAATATTGTTAATTTTCTGCATTGCGCAATATTGACATAGAATTGGTTTGCGTTTTTGTCATTCTTCGCAATATATTCCAACTCCTTAATATATTTAGCAGGGAGTAAATGATATTGCAGGCTCCAGTTATATCGAAAACCAAAGTCATTCCCAGGGAACATACTTAAATCAAGCAGACCTAAAGTTAAACACTTCAAGCCGTTTGCGTTTATTTCCTTTGTTGCGTTATCAATAGCAAATACTTCTTTATTCTTTCTGATAGAATCCCGTATATCTATCAGATTTAATAATTCATTGTATGTATTTACAAAATAATTGTTGAAAGACGGGTCCAAAGCAACCCAACAGTTCCTCTCTGAAAAATATAAATGCACAACAACATGGCAATGTGCCGACAAATAATCCTCGTATTTTGGATCGGTTCCATAATTCAATAGAAAAACAGGGATGGCGCAAATTCCCAGCGTCATAAGCGCATCGCATAATAAAACTGCCCGATTTGTGCAATTGATCGGATGTTCCTGTTGTTTACCGAATGAGTATTCAATGAGTTTATCAGGTAAAGACGGCCCTAACGGACTCGCCCCATCATAAGCTGTGTTACCGCAAATCCATTGCATCACATGAATTGCTTTTGTAAAGGTATCGCCTTCTCCGGCAATCTCGCTGATATAAAACGGGCTAAATGTTTTTTCGACTTCAGGAATTATTTTAAACGTATATATGCCAGACGAATATATTCCCTGATCATATTCGCCTGCATCTGTGACGTTTTTTGTTAATTTTTCAATGAAATCCATGTTAACTCTTCTTTCGCCTTATATAAATAATCTCTGTTAACATTCTATTTTGGTAATAATAGCATAAACTCGGACTTTTTTCAACAAATAAACTAAAAAATGAATACTTTCGTTCAAATCCACTTTGTTTTCGTTTGATGGGTGAATATCCTATGAGTTCCTGTTTGTCGAGTGCAGTGCAGAATAGGGTTCTATACCTTGTAAACGAAATTTTTCATTATACTGCGTAAACGGAAGATATAAAATAATCCACTAAAAATCTTAGAATTAAAACCTTTTGACGGCTGGTATGTGCAAAAGAAAAACGCAGGTATTGTATGAATGCCTGCGTTTTTATTTGGTGGACCTGAAGGGATTCGAACCCACGACCTCTCGGATGCGAACCGAACGCTC
>ERZ795048.481-NODE-481-length-41700-cov-26.711514_pt1 | contig 41700 bp, 42 predicted proteins | sample MGYA00375132_ERZ795048 | MGnify/ENA primary metagenome ERZ795048 (study PRJEB30177, sample SAMN05720225) | activated sludge metagenome | isolation source: Anaerobic digester | place: Hong Kong | collected 2014-12-17 ...
TTTCCCGGTCAGGGACTGAAAAGCCCTTTAAAAAACATAGGCTGGTAAATTTCCGTCAGTGCGGGACAAACCCTTCACAAAACCCGGCGGATAAATCCGCCACAAAAACCGGCGGATAAATCCGCCACAAAAACCGGCGGATAAACTCCAGCATGTCCGGGACTCCTATTCGGGGCAGGAATCCAGAATGAATTTAACCTGATGCCTCCGGATCGGGGGCCGGGGCAGGCTTATCAAGTCCGTTGTTATAACTGACGTTTTTAATTGCCAGGGTAATAATGGGAAAAAGAGGGCAACCCATTTTTTTTCGGTAAACGTCATATCTTGGGTATGACAGGAAGAGTGTTTTTCTGGCAATCCCGGAGTATTTCAGAAGCAACCGGCTACCGCGAGTTGGAATAGGAAGAGGAATCGGATGGGAGGCGGAGGAAGCCACCATTGGATGTTGCATTCAGGTTAAGCGAACGGTTTGCGCGGTAAATTATAAACTATAGACCACCTGCATTTAGGGCAGCGAAAGGAATTAATACTTATATCAGCACCACAGGATAGGCATTTGTATGTAGCAAAAGCTTTTTTCCTCTTTGGCTTTATCCATCCAAGTAATCCAGTAACTCCTGCCTGTAGACCAAAACAGGCAGAAGATAATATGGAATGCCCATAATAAACAGAAATCATGTTAATTGGAGCAAACAAAAAAACAATTAAAGTTACTAAGATTTTCGACCATTTGTCTGTATTGTATTTTACTGATATAAATAGACATATTCCATAAGATAACAGCATGGCGACCATCAGGGTAATGTAGTTCAAAAAATGGCTCATTGTTCAATCTCCTTCGCTGTAAATGTTAAGGAAAATGGTCAGTAAATCAAACACTGCCAATTTGTATCTGAGCTCCTAACTTTATGATTCATAAAATGTCAGTGTTTGAATTGGAATTTAATATAAATGAGGCCTTGTTGTCTTTTCTAATAATGACAAAAGGATCAGCGAAGTTTTCGTGCTGGTTATGTTAATAAAGCTAATAGACGATCACCTTGTCAACTTACTCATCTACCTTGATTTCTGTCAATTCTGATTCTTAGACCACCTTTACATCCGACTTTTTTAGCTCCGTCTTAAGGCCGGCATATATTGCGGATTCCTTAAATGGGTATCACCTCCCTGACTCATATGGTAGGACTTTATTTATACTTTTACTAAAAAACTAAAAAAAGGGCAATTTTAAAAAATGGTAGCTAAGTTTAATGAAACACTATAATAAGAATCCAGGAAATATCCTCGCAGTGATCTAATATTGATGAAATCTTAAAAGCCATCAAGCGAAACGGCAAAATAAAATTTTCCAGATGTAAATTGAGTTTCGGGAACTAATTTACTGGTGGAAACTATTTAAGACTCAGGAAGATTATTGGCCTTTTCCTGGCTCCTTTGCGGGAAGCCTTTTTTCGTAATGTCAATGTAAACAAAAATACCTGTAATTTTTTTTGCAGCTAATTGCTAATGTAACTACTATTGAATATTGAATATTTAAATCATATGATAATAAAAAGTATTCTTTAATTACCTGATTTTAAGGTGGCGTGAATTTTCTGCTGGCAAATCATTTTAGTTAATGCTATAGTTTGCAAACTCGTTTATTGGAACATATATACTCCGGGAGAAGTTGCGTTTTTAGGCGAATTATATTACCTGACAGAAGATGTTTTAAAGACTTGCGACGTTGTAAAATTTTTAAAGATAATATATAATAACTATCAGTAAAACTTAACAGGGTTTTAAGACAATAGTTTTGAGCTGCTGATAGTTATTCTGACACTTGGCTTGTAATACCACTTTTTTATTTTAATTTCTTTTTAACCAAATTTATCAGGGTGACTGGTTATGGGTGATGTTATAAAAAGGATAATGGAGGCTGAGCAAAAATTTTCAAATGATATAGAAAACGCAAGGCTGGCATGCACTGAAGAAATTGATAGGTTAACAAATGAGCTTGAAAATAAAAAAATTGAGGCAAGGAACGAATTTTTAAAAATGAGCAAGGAGAAATTCAAGACAGCAGTAGATGAAGCAAAAGAAATTGCCAGAATTGAACTGGATGAAATAAAAAAGCAAAAAGGCAGGTTGATACAGGATAAAGAATTGAATGAAGCGGTGAAGAAAAAGATAGTTTCGATTATTTTAGCATCCTAAAATTCAGAGCTGACTAATGACTTATTATGCGGATAATCCTTACCTCCATGCAAAAATACATGCCTTGCGAAGTAAGCTTTTAAAGCGTAATGATTATATTGAAATAATCAATGCTAAAAAGGCAAATCTTGCATTTCCCGGCCTTGTGACTGAGACGGATGCAAAAGATCTGACAAGAGTCAGAGAGATTGTATTTCGCAGTCAAATAGACAAGGTGATACATTTTGTTAGAGCAAGTGAATATTACACGGATCTTTTCAGGTCCTTTTTGAGGTTTTTTGAGGTTAGCAATTTCAAATTGCTGCTCGCGAAGTCCTTTGGTAGAAAGGTCCTTATAGAACAATGGAATGATATCTCTCCCTATAATGAATTTGATAGAGATCTTTTAAAAGATAATATATCAGTCAGTGAATACAAGACTTTACTCGAAAATACATATCTAGGAAATGTGTTTTCAAACGGTTTTTACGAAAAATACGAAACCATAGAAAGCAGAATCGATTTCTATTCCACATTGAATTTCTTTGAATTTTCCAAAAAAATCTCATTAGAACAAAGACAGATTTTTGATGATATTATGCTCAGAAGGGTTGTTTTGCTTGCGATCGTCTGGGCAAGGCGCCTTAAAGAGAGCTACTCATGGGATGAAGATAAGATTTCTATCTTTATTCTATCACTTTATCGCGTGATCGAAGATTTCCCCTGGAAAGACAGAAAGATTGCTGAGATTATAAGACAGCTTCAAAAAGAAATTGATGAAAGGCTCGGAAAAAAAGAATCAACAGGTATCGTTCCTGAAACAACGGATATAGAATTTGAATTGGAGAAGTATTTCAGGTCGTATGTTTGGAGGACCTTTTCAAGAGATTTTCATTCAATACATTGTGTAATTTCTTATCTATGGCTGCTTTATTATCAAATACAAAACCTCTTCAAGATAATTGAAGGCTTTAGATTTAATGTTTCCCCGGATATGCTCTATAATAAAATTAATTGTGAGGGCTGAATGTTTTCCAAGGCTGAAATAAGAAAAGTTACCATAGGAGTACAAAAGAGCCTGGGTGACGAACTTATTTATGAACTGGGTAAGGCGGAGTTGATTCATCTGTCAAACGCCAGTTTTGAGGGCGTTTCCTCAGACCTTGAAATGAATAAGGAATTGAAGGAGGAGGAAAGAAGAGCCAGGGGAATGATCAATTCGATTGAATCGCTGTTCTCAGTGCTTGATATTGAGAAAGATTCTTTTGATGCTCCTGTTTCCCGGATAACATACAGTAGAGATATTGATAAGGATGAACCCTTTATAAAGTCTATAGTAAAAAAAGCAGAACAATTCCAGAGGTTGAATACCAGGATTTCACGTAAGATCGACCTGATTTTAGAACAGATCGCCAGCCAGGAAGAACTTCGATCAATTGGCATTGATGCAGAAATGCTTAAAGGAATGAAGTTATGTGATTATGTTTTTGGCTCCATAGATGTTGATGAAAATGAAGACATTTCACATGTTGATGATACTTCATTTATAAAGCAGTCAGGGAGACATGTTTTTGGTATTACGCTTCCCGAAACAAAAGAAGAAAAAATTGAATATTTAAAAAAGTATGGTTTTGAGGATGAAACAGAAAAACTGGTTTCAACTGAACTCAGTAGGTTGCCCATTGATCACCTGATGACAGAGGTTCGGATTTTAAAGGGGAGGCTGAAGCGGATAGAAGATTTTATCAATAGCAGAAAACTTCAATGGGAAATAAAGATCAAGGAGCTTTATAAGGCATATAGGGAGTTTGAGGCCACAATCCGGGCTGAGGAAATGTTTCTCTTTTCTCGAGAAACTGTTTTTATCAGCGGCTGGATCGACACAAGGAATAACAAAAGACTTGTTGATATTTTGCACAAGGTATGCGGTGAGAGTTTCCTTTTGATTATTTCAACAAAAAGAGAAAAAGATGCACCGGTAATACTTAAAAACAGTCGTATATTCAAGCCGTTTGAACTTATCGTAAAAAACGCAGGTATGCCTGGAAATGCAGAGATTGATCCGACGCCTATAGCCGCTATTACTTATGTTCTTATGTTTGGTGTAATGTTTGGCGATGTCGGACAGGGCCTTGTGCTTGCCATTGCCGGGCTTTTTATGCGGTTTTTTTCCGGCGTCAAGGAGAAAGGAGAGAACTTCTTATCAAATGCAGGTATAATTCTATTCTCATGCGGCTGTTCCGCCATAATATTCGGCTTTTTTTACGGAAGCTTTTTCAGCAATGAGCACCTGATACCCGCACTGTGGTTTCATCCTATGGAAGACATAATGAATCTGTTTTTCGCTGTTATAATGATGGGAGCAGTTTTCAATACGGCCGGGATCATTTTAAATATTATTAATGGATTGCTTATAAAAAACTATGACGATGCCTTTTTTGGGTCACGGGGGCTGGCCGGTTTGACAATTTATGCCGGTTCGGTATTTTTTTTCGTCCGCTATATTAAAATTGGAACCGTTCCATCAATAATTGAGATGATCGGTTTTATCTTTTTCCCGATATTTATTTTTTCAATGAGAAATATCTTGGGTTATTTTTTTCTAGGCAATAAAAATCCTTTCCCTCACGGGGCATTTGAATATTTTATAGAAACACTTGTCGAGATAATTGAAATGCTTTCAAGCTTTCTCGGCAACACCATTTCATTCATAAGGGCTGGTGCTTTCGCACTCAGCCATGCAGGGCTCAGTATAGCGGTCTACACGCTTGCCGGGCTTGTCAACTCTGACCTTACATCAGTAACTGCTTTATCTATTATTGTTATAGGCAATTTATCTATAATTTTGCTTGAAGGACTGATATGCGGAATTCAGGCAATGAGGCTGGAATACTATGAAATCTTTGGAAAGTTTTTTAAAGGTGATGGCATGGGGTTTGCCCCGTTTTCATTAAGATAACATAACGTAAATCTTGGAGGATTATTATGATCAAAAGGATTACATCTGCCGGAATGTTGTTTGTTATCGGTGCGGTTGCATTATTTTTCCTTTCACATGCTGACGTGCGAGCAGAAGATACACAGCAGCCAACAATAAAGGTTCAGGAAGAGACTAGTGCCGGCGCGGCGTTTGGCGGTTTCGATAAGGCGCTTATCTGCTTTGCAGCAGCTGGTGCAGTTGGTCTATCCTGCCTGGCCAGCGGTTTTGCACTTGCAAAGATCGGATCCGCAGCTCTCGGAGCAATGAGTGAAAAACCGGAGCTTGGTGGAAGGGCACTTATCTTTCTGGGGATGGCGGAAGGAATTGCAATTTATGGTTTGATAATTGCGATTATGATGTTAACCAGAGTGTAGCCCTTATGGAACGGATATTTTCGATTGGAGATATTCATACTGTTACGTCCCTCCGTCTTGCAGGAGTGGAAGGAATAGTTGCAGACAGGGAAAATGTAAAAAAAGTCCTTGACGAAGTTCTGCACAGGCCTGATGCCGGTGTAATAGTCATTACAAGATATCTGGCCGAGGAGATCCCTGGAATAATCTCCGATATTAATTTAAATTCTCCAAAATCGGTGATCATTGAAATACCAGGCATTGAGGATCCAAGAGGGTTTGGAAAATCAATACTTGACTATATAACCGAAGCTTTGGGAATTGCTTTATAATTAAAGTATTGTAAGGGACAATCGGCTGTTTAAAGGTTTAGTCATTTAGATTCATCCCCTGGCTGTTTACAGTACTTAGTCAGGCAATAGGTCTTTTCAAATTTCCTAATAAAATGTTTCGAGCGGAAGGGTGTTATTTAATGGAAAAATATACAGCAGATCCAAACAAAGATGAAAAAGGCCTTGTAAAGGCAATTAAAGAGAATTCTGACCGCGAAATTCGTGCTATTCGGGAAAAGGCAGAAGAAGAGATAAAAAGACTAAAAGACAATAATGAGGCGGATATTGAGGGATTGAAAAAGCAAATTGAAGACGAAACAAATAATAAAATTGACCGGGAGATTTCAAAGATCAAGAATAGGGCGTTGATTGAAAAAAATAAACTTAAACTGGGTAATATTGAAGATTATATCGCGGCTATAACTGAAGAAGCTGTCAGGGATCTAAGAGAAAGCAATAATGAAAAGTATATGCTGTTTTTAGTGGATGCGATTGCTGAAGCATTATTAAAGATTTACGAAGAAGGCATAACCACAGAGGTAGAAATTCCAGTTCACATATCAGAGAAGGATGCCGGGATTGAAAAATTAAAGGATGCCGTTACAGAGAAAACAGGCAATAGCGCTGGCATTAATATAATTGTCGATGATGAAGTAAGGCAAGGGGGGGCAATCGTAGTTGATAAAACAAGAGGTGTTTATTACAACAGCACGATCGACAGAATTGTCTTCAGGAAGTATGAGCAGATAAGAAAGGAAGTAGCCTCCATTCTCATTGAAAAGAAAATTATTTAGATTTGCCATAACACTCGATAATTGAATGAGTTGGCTTTCCACCCTGTCATAAGACGGGATTTAAAAGGACATTAGAAATCTCAAAGGGGCAAAGGTGAAAGATACATTCATAAGCGGAAAGATCGTTGGTGTAAATGGTCCTATTGTTAAGGCGAAAGGACTAAAGGGAATCAGCATGTTTGATATTGCTGAGGTCGGGCCTCACAGACTTATTGGTGAAGTAATAAGGCTTGAAGAGGATTATGCTGTAATTCAGGTTTATGAAGACAATACCGGATTAATGCCTGGGGATGATGTTGTGTCCTACGGAAGGCCACTGTCAGTATTATTGGGGCCGGGATTACTTACAAGCATTTATGACGGTATACAGAGATCCCTGGTTGGATATGCGGATGCCTGTGGCAGCTATATTGAAAAAGGCATAAAGATCGCCCCTCTCAATGCTGAAAAGAAATGGGGTTTTCGGCCTGTTGTAAAAAAAGGAGATATCTTAAAAGAGGGGGCTTTGATAGGAGAGGTTCAGGAAACGGATTTAATCCTTCACAAGATAATCCTGCCGAAAGGAGTTTCAGGAAGTGTTCAATTCATAGCAGATCCTGGTGAATACACCATAGAAGAAAATATTTATTCAATTGTTCAGGAAAATGGTACTTATGAAGGGAAACTCGCAGGATATTGGCCGGTAAGAAAACCACGTCCTTTCAGGGACAAAATAAAGCCGCAAACCCCTCTTATTACCGGCCAGAGGATAATAGATACTTTTTTCCCTATTGCCAAGGGCGGGACAGCTGCAATTCCTGGTGGTTTCGGAACCGGTAAGACTATGACCCAGCATGCTCTTGCAAAGTGGAGCAATGCGGAGATTATAGTATATATCGGGTGTGGCGAGAGGGGAAACGAAATGACGGAGGTCTTGAATGATTTTCCTAAACTTATTGATCCCAGAACGGAAAGGCCATTGATTGAAAGAACGGTAATGATTGCAAATACTTCAAATATGCCGGTTCCTGCCAGGGAAGTCAGTATATATACAGGAGTTACCATTGCAGAATATTACAGAGATATGGGGTACAGTGTAGCTGTTATGTCTGATTCAACCTCACGATGGGCTGAGGCGCTGCGTGAGCTTGCAAGCAGATTGGGTGATATGCCTGCTGAGGAGGGCTTTCCGCCTTATCTTGCAACACGACTTGCTTCATTTTATGAGAGGGCCGGCCTTGTTGAGACACTTTCCGGCGAGGAAGGCAGTATAAGCATTATTGGCGCTGTGTCGCCGCCGGGAGGTGATTTTTCTGAGCCTGTTACACAGCATACTACAAGATTTGTCAGGTGCTTCTGGGCTCTTGACAAGGTGCTGGCAGATGCGCGCCATTACCCTTCAATCGGATGGATAGAGAGTTATACCGAATACCTTGATGATATCAAGGAATGGTGGAGTGAGCTGGACAGTGAATGGCTGTCGCTTAGAAACGAGGCTATGAATGTTCTGTTAGAGGACAACAGGCTTCAACAGATAGTCAAGCTTGTAGGGCCTGATGCCTTGCCCGCGCATCATAGGTTCGTACTCTATTGCGCTGAACTTATTAAAAACGGGTTCCTGCAGCAGAACTCTTTTGATCCTAAAGACATGTATTGCAGCGCTGAGAAACAGCTTAAACTGTTAAAGGCAATAGTTGCTTATTATCGAGAAGGCAAAGAATTACTGTTATCAGGTGTTGAATTGGGGCCTATTCTATCCCTGGAAATTGTTTCCGAAATAGTAAGGCTAAAGAATGAGATAGGTAATGAAGAGACTGAAAAGATTGACACATTTATTGAAAGACTTGAGGGAGCTCTTTATTCACTAAGACAGCACGAGCTTTAATTGTCTAAAATATTAGTCTTGACAGACTCGTAAAAAGTCCAACAATCGTCATTCCAGCCCCGAATCAAAGCAATTTATGACTTTTTGCGAGTTCCTCAGTCTTAAAGATATAAATTTTGTGTGATTTATATTTAATCATTGGAGGCCATATCAATGAAATACGAACTGGAATATACTAACCTGTCACGTATTAGCGGTCCACTTCTGTTCGTTCAAGGGGTAAAAGGAGTAGGCTATGATGAGTTGGTTGAAATAAGAGAGGCTTCCGGGGCAATAAGAACCGGGCAGACACTTGAAGTTGATGGAGATGTGGCCGTTGTTCAGGTTTTTGAAGGTACCTCCGGCCTTTCTTTGAAGAGTGTCAGACCCACTTTTCTTGGCAGGCCTCTTGAGATACCCGTGCATCACGATATGTTAGGCAGAGTTTTTGACGGATTAGGCAGACCCATAGACGGTGCCCCTCAAATCATATCTGATGCAGTAATGAATGTGAACGGGCTTCCAATGAACCCCTATACAAGGGAATACCCGAGGGATTTTATTCAAACCGGCATTTCTGCTATTGACGGCATGAATACTCTTATCCGTGGACAGAAGCTTCCGATATTTTCGGGGAGCGGTATGCCTCACGATATTATTGCTGCACAGATAGCCAGACAGGCAAGGATTCTTTCTTCTGAAGAAGAATTTACAGTTATTTTTGCCGCAATGGGTGTAAAGTTTGATGTTGCAAGATTCTTCATTGATTCACTTGAGGAGAGCGGTGTCCTTCCGTACTCTGCAATTTTTCTGAGTCTTGCTGATGCACCATCCATTGAACGTCTTATCACCCCCAGGGCGGCACTGACCCTTGCAGAATATCTTGCTTTTACTGAGGGTATGCATGTCCTTGTAATTTTGACTGATATGACAAACTATTGTGAGGCCTTAAGAGAGCTGTCAAGCTCAAGAGGTGAGATACCTTCGAGAAAGGGATATCCGGGTTATCTATATAGTGATCTTGCGGCAATATATGAGCGTGCCGGTAGAATCATGGGTGTGAAGGGGTCAATTACACAGATTCCTATTCTCTCAATGCCAAGTGATGATATTTCTCATCCTGTTCCGGATCTGACCGGATACATAACAGAAGGACAGATAGTGCTTGAGAGAGAACTATTCAATAAGGGAGTATATCCTCCGATAGCAGGGCTTCCTTCTCTTTCAAGACTTATGAAGGATGGAATCGGTGAAGGAAGGACAAGAAAAGACCACGCTCAGGTTGCGGCTCAGCTTTTTGCATCTTATGCAAAAGTAAAACGAATCAGGGCACTGGCTGCAATTGTAGGCGAGGAAGAGCTTTCAGATCTGGATAAGACATATATGCATTTTGGCAATGTCTTTGAAGAAAAATTCCTGAGTCAGGCCCAGGATGAAAATAGATCTATTGAACAAACGCTTGATATTGGATGGCAAATGCTATCGACCCTGCCAAAGGAAGAACTCTACAGGATTGCGAAAGAGGATATTCAAAAGTACTATATTCCTGATAGCGAATACTGATTTAATTGTCACAATAATTTCGAGGAATTTTCAAAATGGCTAAAATAGATATTCCCCCAACTAAATCAAGCCTAAGAAAAGTAAAGGATGATCTGTCTTTTGCTTATGCAGGTTATGATCTTTTAAATCAAAAAAGAGAAATTCTTGTGATGACGATAGTACGTAATATTAACATTATTAAAAGGCTCGAAAAGGAATTTCAGGAGGCACTTGACGAGCTTTATAATGATTATAAAATTGCTGCTGTTGATATGGGTTCAGATACCCTTTCCCTGAAGAGCCATTCTGAAAGGCGAAGTTATTCAATGTTTTTAGAGTATTCGAAACTGATGGGGCTTAAAATACCAAGCGTAAATTTGCAGACAAAGAAATTAAAAAAAGCTTCCAGTTTTCTGGGGACAACCGGTAGTTACGATAAAGTAAAAGAAAAAAGTATCAATCTGCTTCCTTTGCTTGCGAGGTATGCCACATTTACTAAATCTATTTTTATACTTTCCAGAGAGCTGAAGAAAGTTCAGCGGAGGGTTAATGCTCTTGACAAGATATTTATACCCCAGAACGAGGAAACTAAAAAATATATTACCGATCGACTTGAAGAAATGGAAAGAGAGGAAATTTTTGTAAAGAGGCTTATTGAACAGAGGCTTTAGTGAAAAATTTCAGAAAGGATTTCCACAACTGGTTTGCAGGGCTAAATTCGAATCAAAGAATGATTTTTATCGCGACCGTCATTTTAATACTTCTTAATGTTGTAATAATATCCCTGGGAATAACTTTTTTTTTCAGGGTAATGGGAAAGCTGGTATAGAGTTAAAAGGAAAAAGAAAGGGGGGAAATATATGCTAAAAGTTGAAGGCTTTGCCGATAAACTGATGGCCGTAACAGAAAGCCACGCAAAGGAAATCTCAGAGCGGTTGTGCAAGGCTTTGAGGGAAAATCCCAAAACTCCGTCTTTTCGTTCCATGACCCAAAATGAGTGTATCAGCCATATTATGGATTTTTTTCAAAATCTGCGGCGGATATATTTTTGTAAAAAACCTTATACAGAGGTCTTTGAATATTTTACTAATTATGCAGAAATGAGATTTAAGGCTGGTGTTCCTTCGTATGAGGCTATTTATGCCCTTATCATGATAAGGAGACAAATCTGGCTGGTCACGGAATCTCATGCGCTTGTTTTGACAGGCCTTGATCTGAGAAGATCACAGGAGAGCATTAACAAAATGATCCGTGTCTTCGATCATGGCATGTATGCTGTTATCAAAAGATATGAAGAGCTTTACGCTATGGAAAAGGAACAGCAGGAAGCCTGACGGGATAGTATAAAACAGTCATGTTTAAAAAAGACTGTGTTTGATTATTGTTAAATTACTTTGTATCATTCATATCAAATCTGCTAAAATGGCCTGACTTAGGAGCAGTAGGCTTGGGCGAATATTCTTTTGGCTCGCTCCCTTTTTTAAATGCCTGAAACAGAGTTTTCTCGGAATAAGGGCTTGCAAGAAGACCTGTGCTTGAATCAATCTTGGCAAATATAACTCCATCGGGTATCTGAAAATCGATAACGGGATTTTCTTTTAGAACCTCGGACATAAAATCGAGCCATATTGGACTTGCGGCCCGAGAACCTGTTTCACCTTTTCCCATGGCCTTAAGATCGTCATAGCCTACCCAGACACCTGTAACCAGTTCAGGGGTGTATCCTATAAACCATGCATCCCACAGGTTATTTGTGGTTCCGGTTTTCCCTGCGGCTGGTCTTTTTAAGGCCTTTATTCTCCAGGCTGTTCCTTCCTGGATAACTGCCGTTAAAAGATCGGTCATAACATATGCGGTTTCCTCTGATATAACTTTCCTGTTTTCTGGTTGATTTTCTAGTATTATCTGTCCGCTTCGGTCAATTATTCCTTTGATAAAAATGGGCTTTACAAGCATGCCTCCATTTGCGAATACTGAATAAGCTCTGGTTATCTCCATCAGTGAAACTCCGCTCGATCCGAGAGCCAAAGAAAGGTCAGGACTCAGAGGGGATTCAATACCCATGTTTTTTGCATATTGTATGGCATAGCTTATTCCGATCCTGTTCAATATCTTAACTGTGATAACATTTCGTGATTTTGCAAGGGCCTCTCTGAATAATGTCGGTCCAAAGAATTTTTCCTTGTAGTTTTGAGGTTTCCATACTTCATCACCAGGATTATTATCAGATATATAAGGAGTATCCATAAGAATTTCAGCCGGGCTCATTCCCCAGTCCAGAGCCGCTGAATAGATAATCGGCTTAAAAGCAGAACCTGGTTGGCGTCTGGATTGAATTGACCTGTTAAACTGACTGACAGTAAAATCCATGCCACCGACCATGGCCTTAATTTCACCTGTTTCCTGAGCAATACAGAGCAGGGCGCCCTGGACCTCAGGTGTCTGTTCTAATGATACCTCCCAGGCAGGTTTTGTCTCTGAACCGGGTTGATTATATTTGCTGTTAGCTGATTGATTGAATCTTTCTATAAGTCTGACAAGTATAACATCGCCTGGTTTAAGGACTTGAGACGCAGTTTTAACGCTCTCGGAATAGTAAGCAACGGCCGGATCAGGCTTCCTTGCCCATTCCATATTTGATAGAGGCAGATATCCACTTCCTTCCCCGAGCCAAACTGTTACTATATTTTTCTGGTCATCAACTGATTCAACAATACCTTCACAAACAGAATTGATAACTGGTGGATTAGATTTAAACTTTTTTAAAGCATCTGTTTTATATTCCTGTATGTTGTTTTGTGCAAGATGAGTGACAGGACCCCTGTAACCCTCCCTTTTATCAAGCGCATGTAAGCCTTTCTTCAAAGCCTTTCTGGCGGCATTCTGCATACTCAGGTTGAGGCTGGTGTATACTTTTAGTCCTCCGCGATATAAAAAATCCCTGCCGTATTTATCAAAAATGTATCGTCGGATATGTTCGGTAAAGTAAGGAGCTTTAGCAAAGTTATCTTCTACAGTTGTTCTCAGGTTAATCGGACTTTCAATCGCATCTATGCATTGTTTCTCTGAAATGTACCCTTCTTCACACATCCTCTCAAGGACATATTTCTGCCTTGACTTTGCACGGTCAAAATGTGAGATCGGAGAGTATCTTGCAGGAGCCTGGGGCAGACCGGCTAAAAGAGCTGATTCTGCAAGCTCAAGGTCTTTGGCTGATTTGTTAAAATAGGTGCGTGCTGCTTCTTCTACTCCATAGGCTCCCTGTCCAAGGTATATCTGATTCAGGTATAGAAAGAGTATCTGATCCTTACTGAAATTTTTATCAAGCTGAATTGAAAGAACGATTTCTCTGACTTTTCTTCGATAAGTTCTTTCCGTATTCATAAGAAGCAGGGATCTTGTTACCTGTTGGGTAATAGTACTTCCCCCCTGCTCGATTTTACCAGCAGTAATATTTTTGATAAAAGCCCTGACAATACTTTTGATGTCTATACCCTGATGTTCAAAAAAACGGTCATCTTCTGCAGAAATAAATGCCTGGATCAGGTGCTGCGGTAGCTGCTCCAAAGAAACTACACTCCTTTTTTCTTCCCAGAATCTACCGATTACTTCGTTGTCGTCACTGTATATCTCAGTTATAATAGGAGGGCGGTATTCTTTTATAGATCCAAGGTAAGGCATGTTGCTTGACCAAATATACCAAAAATAGGCAGCTGTACATATGCCAATTAAACCAACTATGATGATAAGCCATATTATGATTTTCAAAATTACCTTCAATGAAAAATACCCCTGTATAATAATTTGAATGGCAGATTTATAATTATATGAATTTTAACAATTACCAATCAAGTTTAAAATAGTCAGTAAATTTAAACAGCCGAAAATATTAGATAGAAGAACATGTTAATATAAAAAAGTTTTATTTCATAATAACTCAGGCTTTTGTGACAGTTGTTATTTGTGCAAAACTTTGATGGCACCTTCATTTTTATAAAATTTCTTGACGAATTCTGGCACTTGTATAATTGTAAAAGGTGATGGTTTATAATTGTATAACATTTTTTATTGTATTTGGCTAAAGCAAGGAATTTTATGATTTATCTTGCCCTTTCGTTAGATTGTTCTAAGAATACTTTAATCGCATAATCAGAATTTGACCAAGATTAATGAGGGCACAATGAAAAGAACAGTTGGCATTTTAATAGCGGTTTTTATTGGATCTGTTTTCTCATCAGCCATCTTTGCTGAAGACTGCACAAAAGATGACGTTAGGGCAAAAGTAGAGGAAGTTGCTGCTGCCCTTGAAAAAAAGGGAAAATCATATTTTTCTGAAATTCCCAAGATACGATTTTGCGGTGATAATTATGTCTATGTATCTGATATGGAAGTTACAATCCTGGCACATGGGTGGCAGCCTAATCTGGTAGGAAGGAATTTAATTTCTTTAAAAGACGACACGGGTTTTAAGTTTTTTTATGAGCTTTTGGCAAAGTTAAAGGCAAGTTCCGCTACCAAAGATGGCACAAGGTACTTTAACGGAACAGGCTGGGTAAAATACCGTTGGCCTACACCGGATGATAAAACCCAATTACACACAAAATTGGTTTATGCAAAAGCTATACTTTTGCCTGAAGGAGGGAATGTCTTTGTAGCGGCGGGATTAAGTGAATAATAGCTTTGAAAATTATCATTTAATACCATCCATTGATAAGATTATATACTTCCCAGAAGATTATTCTTGACCCTTCTTCATGTTTTGCCTATTTTGTAAACCATTTTGTTTAAAACGAAATAAATACTTCAGGAGGGTTAATATGAGAATTATACTTTTGGGAGCCCCGGGAGCGGGTAAAGGAACTGTAGCTAAGCTCCTTACATCTGTTGAAGGTTCAATTCAGATTTCAACCGGAGATATACTTCGTTCTGCCGTAAAACAAGGCACGGATCTGGGGAAAAAGGCGAAAAAATACATGGACCAGGGTGACCTGGTGCCGGATTCACTTATTATGGAAATAATGGAAGCCCGTTTGCAGGAGAGCGATTGCCGGAACGGGTTTATCCTTGACGGATTTCCCAGGACAATTCCACAAGCGGAAGAGCTCGCAAAACTTCTCAATAAACTGGGTATTAAACTTGATTTTGTAGCAAATCTCGAAGTGCCCAGAAATGTTATACTGGATCGGCTTACAACAAGAAGGACATGTTCGAATCCGGAATGTCAGGAAATTTATAATATTAAGAGCAACCCTCCTGCTGAAGGGGGAAAATGCAAAAAATGCGGCAGCCCGGTTATTCAGCGTGATGATGAGACAGAAGAAGCGATAATTAACAGATTGGATATCTATAATGAAAAAACTGCTCCGCTTATCGGATTTTATGAAAAATCAGGTCTCCTTAAAAATTTTGTTTCAATCAGCAGCCAGGAAACGGTTGAAGAAATTAAGAAAGAACTATAGTCATGAGAATTACCGATATCCCAGGCTTTTGGGGTTTTCAATGCTTTTTAAGATACACCGCTGCCTGTCTGTGCGTTGCACGCAGACAGGCAGCGGGTTGGTTGATTATCAAAGATTTTAATTTGGACTTTGCCCATATCAGGAGACAAAAAAGCTGACAGTGTAGGGCCGAGACAAACGCCGTTTACTAAATCTATCATTCCTCTTCCGATAAAGGATTCTCAAGTCTTTGACATTTCTGATCAAAAGGGTTTGTTCTCATCGCCAGGGAAAACAGATAGGGGTAATTGTTTTTCAGATATTTCATGTAATCCAGCCATTGATAGATAAGAAGGCTGTATGCCCTTTTAATATCCCCAGATAGATGTTCATAATTGACAGCCGGCAGGTTTAAAAGATCTTTCCTGCCGGCCAGGGCCAATTCTTCTGTCAGGTGAAAAATCGCTCTGAGAAGTTCTGTAAATGACTCATGTTCCAGAAGACTCGGATTTTCCAGAAGTCTAAGAAAGAAGTCCTTTTGTCCAATTAAAAAATTGCGTAAACTATCAATGTCCACCTTATGAATATCAACTTCGTGGACATAATACTTCAGGCTCTGGTAAACCCGCTGAAAATCCTGCTTTGACCAATTGTCATTTACAATGAGATCATCTCTGATTTTATCCAGTTTTGGGTCTAAATCTGAAAAATACGTCAAAAGTTTTGTCCCGGTTTCACTGAAAAAGGCGCCTATCACCATGTTAAGTTTTTCCATACGGATTCGCTTATCTCTTTCTTTCATCAGTTCATGAATAATCAGAGTAACCATGAAGACTTCAACAAAAACGAATGCTATGTCTCCTATCATGTAAATGAAGATATGATGTGCATCTTTAAATATTACATAATGGATGAGGTAAAAAAGACCTGAAAGTGCTATAAGTAAAGAACCTAAAAGGATTTTTCGGTTGAGTATTTTCATGGAGATATAACCTTTCTAAGATCAAATGAGATCGAAAAATGTAAATTCTTATGGTTTAGAAAAAAGTAAGAATAGTTTATCATTTCGAGACACGTTGTGGCGTGATGAGAAATATTAGTTCATTGATTTGGCTTACAGCTCAAATGGCAAAAAGATTTCTCGCCTGCGCTTCGCGAGGCTCGAAATGACAGAATAATTATTGAACAGTCTCTTGGCCGAAATTTTAGTCTGAGTTATTATTGACTCTTTATGATGAAATCAAATTTCAAGCCCTGGATTTATTACTATATTCAATCTTCCCGAGATTTGCTGAAAATAAAATTGACAAGTTCGCAAAAGGTCCAACAATCGTCATTCCGGCCCCGAATCAAGCGCGGGATCGGAATGACGAAAAAAAGCAATTTATGGTTTTTTGCGAGTTCATCAAAATTGATTTATTACATAAACATCTTATAGCTTTTTCTTTTCAAACCAGTAAAAAACGATGCAAAAAATAATTATCAATATAAGGATAACAATCCAATGGTTGATACCCAGAATACCGTAGAGGGTGATTTCGCCTTTTTTACCCCATGCAAGTATATTGGTTTTAAGGGCAGGATATGCCTCAGCATAGAAAGCAGCACCAAACAGCATCCCTATAATCCCAAACAGGCTGTCCCATCTTCCCTCACCAAGGGCGCCTGCTGCAGTGGCAGGGCAATATCCCAGGAGTCCCCATCCTATTCCGAAAACAAGTCCGCCTATGATATTGGCTCCCAGGCCGGTTGATTTTATACTAAGCTTGATCAGACCAATATCATAAAGAAGATAAATACCTATCATTGAAATTATAACTGTTGAAAGCATAAATTTTACTATAGTAAAATCCTTAAAAAGAAGCGCTCCTAATTGCTTTTCATATCTCAATACCTGTCCTTTCTGGAGAAGGAATCCGAAGATGATGCCTGTAATAAGTCCCCAAATTAATGTGCTCATTTATATTCACCTCCTCCGTAAAGGATCCTTGCCATAACAATTCCCCCAATAAAAAAACATATCAGAGAGATATAGCCGCTAACCGCTATTTGAGCAAGACCGCTCAATCCATGACCGCTCGGTCACCCTCCGGCCATCCGTGCTCCGAACATAAGGATTATTCCGCCTAAGAATGCAATAATCCATCTCCATGCCCTGTTAGTGCCGAACCTGGACTCCCACATAGGCTGAATTGCCATTGCCTTGAAATCACCTGAAATCTTTGAGGATAACAGTGATCCGAAGAAAACACCAACAACGAACATCCATTGCCAGTCTATTTTAAGTTTTGTCTTTACAAAATATTCAACACTGGCAACGTGTTCGGAAGCAAATATGCCTTCAATAAGACCGGCCGAGCGGACAAATGTTGTAGACGCCCCAAAATAATGCCCTGCTACCAGTACCGACAGGCATAACAGGATACCTGCGATACCTCCGGCGACATAAGGAGACCACTTTGTTTTTGTCAGTACATTCATGATTAACCTCCGTATTTCGGTGTTTACATTTCACAAAAAACTCGACATTAATCAATTCTTGCCCTGTAAAGGAGAAGACTGTTGGAAACAACGGTTATACTGCTTACAGCCATGGCCAGTGCCGCCAGAATGGGATGAAGCTGCCTTAGAAACTGGGGCAGAAATTCAAAAGGGTAAAGTACTCCTGCTGCAACAGGGATAAGCATTATATTATAAAAAAAGGCCCAGAAAAGGTTTTGTTTAACGGTCCTCATAGTTGCCCTGCTTAGATTGAGTGCCTTGAATATGCCTGTCAGATTTCCACTTGAAAGGATAATATCTCCTGCCTCAATCGCCACATCCGTACCTGTACCTATGGCCATGCCGACATCAGCCTGAGCCAGCGCAGGTGCGTCATTTATGCCGTCGCCGACCATTCCTACCTTTTCACCTTTTTCCTGTAACCTTTTTATCCTTGCAGATTTTTCCTCAGGGAGCACTTCTGCTTCGATGTCATGGATATTAATAATTGATGCAATCGCTTTTGCGGTCTCTATGTTATCACCGGTGAGCATGACAACCTTAAGATCAAGTGTTTGCAGCTTTTCAATTGTATCTGCTGATTCCGGTTTAATCTTATCGGCAACGGTTATCAGACCCGCAAGTTTTTGTCCAACCGCAACAAGCATTACTGTTTTGCCCTCATTCTGAAAAGAATTTATATGTTCTTTTGAATCCTGAAGATTTATACCGATTTCATTTATCCATTCAGGTTTTCCCACAAGGACCTTCTTATCATCAATCCTTGCCTCAATTCCTGACCCACCTGAGGCCATAAAATTTTCAGGCTGGGAAAGGTAGATCCCTCGATCCTCAGCCTCTTTAACAATGGCCTTTCCTAATGGGTGTTCAGAACCTTTTTCGGCTGAAGCGGCAAGACTTAACAGCTCATCCTCATTTTTTGCAACAGCTCCAAAAAGTAATATTTTGCCAACAGAAGGCTTGCCCATTGTCAGTGTCCCGGTTTTATCCATGACAATAGTATCCAATTTTGTGGCCGTCTCCAGAGCCTCACTGTTTTTGAAAAGGATTCCCTTTTCAGCACCTTTGCCTGTACCAGCCATTATGGCAGTTGGCGTTGCAAGACCGAGGGCGCAGGGGCATGCTATCACAAGGACTGCCACCAATCTTATCATTGAAGGAACAAATTCGCCTTGACTTGTCCACCAGATTATAAAGGTTAAAAGGGCTGCTCCTATTACAGCAGGAACAAATACAGCCGCTACCCGATCTGCCAGAGCCTGAATAGGCGCCTTGCTTCCCTGCGCCTCCTGAACCAGTCTGATAATCCCTGCAAGCGCTGTATCCTTTCCGACCCTTGTTGCCTTGAATTGAATAAAGCCCTGCCCATTAATAGTGCCACCTGCAATGCTGTCACCCGGACGTTTATCTACGGGGAGGGGTTCTCCTGTCAACATTGACTCGTCAATACCGGACTCACCGGTTATTATCGTGCCGTCTACCGGTATGCTTTCGCCAGGGCGAACCACAACAATATCTCCAATCCTGACCTTCGATAGAGGCACCTGCTTTTCTCTTTCGTTTTCAATGATATTTGCTGTTTTAGGGCGAAGATTAATAAGGTTTCTGATAGCGCCTCCAGTGCGGCCTTTTGTCCTTGACTCCAGCATCTTGCCAAGCTTGATAAGAGTAATAATTACAGCAGAAGTTTCAAAATAAACATGGTTACCAAAACCGGGAAGGAGAAGAATAGCAACGGAGTAAAAATATGCTACAGAGGAACCCATTGCAACAAGGACGTCCATGTTGGCTGTTCCGTTTCTAATGCTTAACCATCCTCCTTTATAATAATCTCCTCCTGTGTAAAACTGAACGGGTGTGGCTAATATCAGGAATGTCCAATTTACCCAATCGGAATGAGCCCATAATCCAAAAAGGGCAAAATCTCTCCCCATACTGAGAAAAAATAAAGGCACAGTAAATATAAGGCCTGCTATGAACTTGTGCGTTTGGTTCCTTATTTCAGCATTTCGAGCTGCAAGTTCAACATCCTCAGAGTTTAAAGATTCATCCGGTCGTATAGCGCCATATCCTGCCTTTTCGATAGCATCTATAACATCATCTATTGTTGAAATATTAGGAAGGTATTCAATGCGGGCATTTTCAGAGGCAAAATTGACAGAAGCATTTAAGACGCCAGGCACTTTTTTAGTTAAGGTTTTTTCAATGGCGGCTGCACAGTTTGTACAGGACATTCCGGTGACCGCCAGGTTAACTGTTGATTTAGGTACCCCGTAACCTGCGTCATTGATTTTAGCAACCAGATCTTTAACTTCTATATTATCCGGATCATATGCTACATCAGCCTGTTCAGTGGCGAAGTTTACATTTACATCATTGATTCCCTGAAGTTTTTTGACACTTCTTTCAATATTCAAGGCACAATTAGCGCATGACATTCCTGTGACAGGAAGAGTGACATGTTTTAAGGCCATAATATTTGCCTTTAATCAAGAGCCGGATAGCTAATTTCTTTTAATGTGGACTTGATTTTTTCAATAGTTGCAGGCAAAGCCCATTCAACAGTTACGGTCTTTTCTGCAGGGTCACCTTCGACCTTTGAAACCCCCTCAATTTCAATCAGGGCTTTTTTAATATTCATCACGCAATGACCGCAACTTATATTGGGAATTGAAAATCTGGTTGATTCCATAAAATGAACCCGCAATTTGGGTTGCTGTCTGAAAAACAGTCAACATATTAGAATAATTTAGTGCTTAGAAGCCTGATGTGTCCCATTTCCTCCTTTATGATTTCATCGATTCGCTTTTTACCAAGAGCTTCAGGGACCAACTCCTTCATTCCAATGTAAAAAACTATTGATTCTTTTTCAAGGTTGATGGCTTCACGGAATATTTTTCTTATTATCTCTTCTTCAGAAGACCCGCTCGGTATGACGAAATCTTTTTCAGCTTGCTTGTCAAATACTCGAATATCCGACAAGGCTTGCAGGTATAAAGCTGCTTCCCCTTCAGGATCAAAGACGGTTTGCTTGCGTTCCTGTGCTGACAAATTCGCCCTTAAAGAGGAAAAGGTTTTTTCATGTTCTTTTTCCATGGATTCGAGGTTTAACAGTTCTTTTTTCATTTGCTCATCCGATACGCTTTCGGACATTTTTCTGTAGAACGTCGCCCCGTTTCTTTCGATCTGTTCTGCTATCTGGAATATTTCATCTGCATTAAAATCATAACTCATTTCAAATTTTCCTCCCCGTTTTTTAATATAAGTTAAAAAAAGACTTATCGATGGACATAATCTGTTCCAGTGTTATTGATATAGCTATAATTGCCTTTTGATATCCTTATTTCACCTCTGGTTGATTAAATAGTTGTATGCGGACAAAGCGGCTTTTGCTCCTTCACCCGCCGCAATAATTACCTGCTTGAATGGAATGCTTGTGACATCACCACAGGCAAAAACACCTGATACACCTGTCTGGCACAAATCATTTATAATAATTTCTCCCTGTCGATTGGTTTCAATGGTATCAATAACCAATTCGGAGTTTGGCAAAAGCCCTATTTCAATAAAAACCCCCTCAACATCAAGCCTTGATATGTCATCTGAATTAATGGGCTTTATTTCCAAACCCTCAACCGACGTGTCTCCTATTATACGATTCGTTTCATATTCCGTAAATATTTTAACTTTCCGGGAGTTTTTAACCTTATCATAAATAATCTGATCACCTGTTATGGGAGTCAATGATACCAGGTATATCTTATTAGCTACCTTATCAAGGTCGATTACTGCCTCAAGGGCTGAATTTCCTCCTCCTATAACTGCCACATCGGCTCCTGAAAATAAAGGAGCATCACAGGTAGAACAATAGGCAACACCCTTGCCGACCATTTCTTTTTCGCCCGGTACTTTCAAAGGTCTTGGCCTTTTACCGGTTGCAATGATAACAGACTTGGCAAAATATATATTGCCATTATCTACAGAAACCTTCTTGATTTTTCCGTCAAGTTCAAGTGAAGTTACATTTGCCCCTTCAATTTTTTCAATGCCATATTTTTCAACATGTTCATTAAACTTTGAAATCAAATCCGAGGTTTCTATCTGGCTGAATCCAAGAAAGTTATCGATTTCCCATGTGTCAGCTACCTGACCGCCGATATTTTTACTGATTAAGACCGTTTTGAGGACTTTCCGTGCAGTATATATAGCCGCACTCAATCCTGCAGGACCACCTCCGATTATTAGCACATCATAAACGGGGACTTCGTGACCATCAGGCCGGAGTCCAAGTCTTCTATGTAGTTCTCCGCTGGTGTACAAATATACAAGGTCACTATAGCCACCTATGGCTTCAGTACCCAGCAGGATCTGAGGAGGGGATGCGCTGCTGGTTTTTTGTTTCATGTCCTCTAAGGCCTTTGATCCTTCGGCAATATCGATTTCCGAAAAATCAATCCCCTTTTCTCTTAGAAATGATATTGCCTTGCCACAGAAAGGACACCCTTTTCTTGTATAGATAGTAAGCTCATCCATAAGAAATACGCTCTTCTGAATATTAAATTATTAAACTGTTGAACTCTGTTCCAGGCAATTGAGAGAATGCTCCAACTTGTGGCTGTCAAAACCGACCATCACCTCATTGCAAATAGATATAACCGGTACACTCCTGGCACCACCGGAGATTTCCATCATCTCTTTGAGCGCCTTTTTATCTTGTGTAACATCATAGGCGATAAAATCAACTCCCTTTTGTGAAAGAAACTCTTTCGCCATTTTGCAGTAGGGTCAGGTAGGCGAGGTATAAATCTTGATCTTCGGTTCCATAACAATTACCTCCTTAAAAAACAGTTTGGGCGTAAATGCTGTTTCTATTAAATGGCTCAGATAAACTGCTGCAATCGTTTTTCAATTTCAGCTTTCGGGATAGCTCCAATCACTTTGTCAACTAATTTCCCTTCTCTAAAAAACAGCATAGTTGGAATACTCTGAATAGAATATTCCGATGCAGTTTTAGGATTTTCATCTACGTTAAGTTTGCTGATTTTTATTTTGCCTGCATACTCTTTGGCAATTTGTTCAAGTATTGGTGTAACCATTCGGCACGGTCCACACCATGGAGCCCAGCAGTCAACCAAAACAGGGCTTGAAAAAGACAGGACTTCAGAGTTAAATGTGTTGTCTGTGATTTCAACAGGTTGATCGAAAAAGCTTTGTTCAGGCAAGGGGGCTTTACATCTGCCGCACACAGGTTTTTGATCGATTCGGTTCCTGGGAACTCTATTTTTTGTTCCGCATTTACTGCATTTTATAATGACAGAGTTTTCAGGCATATTTCTCTACTTCATTTTCAAATTTTTATTATTTAAACAGCATTACAAAACTGCGTATGCTTATAAAAATGCTTTGGCTCAGATTCTATTATGATTTGTTTTCTTCAATATATGTAGGTGCAGTTTTAGGTGATTTCCCGCCTTTTATTTCGTGATAATAGGCATAGGTCATAGGTTCATCATCATTCAGAATCTGGGCATCAACTACTTCACCAACAAAAAGAACATGTGTGCCAACGTCAAGACTGTCAATAACCTTTGCTTCCATATATCCGATGGAGTTATCAAGAACAACCGGTGAGCCGGTCATTCCTATTTTATAGCCTGTATCCTTGAATTTATAGATATCACGACCACTCTTGAATCCAAAAAGACCAATAAATTTCATAGGCGTATTTTTGGATAGGATGGAAACGGAGAATATTTTGCTCTCATTAATGAAGCTGTATGTGAAATTATCTTTGTTTATGCTAACAGCGATTGTAGGAGGTTTTGAAGTTATCTGGAATACAGTATTGGCAATCTGTCCATTATAGCTTTCTCCGATTTTTGAGCTTATAACATAAAGCCCATATCCGATCTTGTGAAGTGTCTTAGAGTCCATATGCATCTCCTGTCTTAATCAATATTTTAGGGTTACGGCGTCATGAAATATAAGAGCTAAAAAAGCATATTATTTAAACCATATTCAGTAACCTGATACCCTGATACCATAAAAAATCATTTAGGCATGGCTGCTGAAATTTTTCGCCCAAGCTCATAGCAGGCCTCAACGCCTTCTTTGTCTGGCACATACTGTATTTTAAGCCCAGGCCCAACGACTTCAAAATTCATCTGCTCGAATTCCTTATTGATAAGGTTGACAGCTTCTCCACTCCAGCCATATGAACCGAAGGCGGCTGCTATCTTGTTTTTAGGCTTCAGTCCTTTCATATATGTAAGAAAATCGCTTACAGAAGGGAACAGGCCATTATTAAGTGTCGGAGAACCAACGATAATCGCTCCAGCATCGATCACTTCGGTCATAATATCACTCCTGTGACATTTGTTCAGGCACATTGGCATGGCATCCACACCGTTTTGAGCAAGAGCGCTCACTATTGCCATGGCCATCTGTTCAGTGCTGTGCCACATGGTGTCATAAATGATCACTGCCTTGTTTTTTGGCTTCTGTTTGCTCCATTCAACATAGGCATTGATTATTTCTAAGGGTTCCTTTCTCCAGAGAATGCCATGATCAGGGCAGATCATATCAATAGCCAGTCCTGTTTCTTCTATTTTATCAACAAGTTTTAAGATCAATGGTGAATACAGGAGAAGGATGTTGGCAAAATATTTTTTTGCGTGAGGCATTATGGCTTCGCCTATTTGATCATCAAATCGTTGCAGTCCTGCATAATGCTGACCAAAGGCATCACTGGAAAAAAGGATTTTATCCTCAATTATATAGGTAAACATGCTGTCTGGCCAGTGAAGCATTCTTGTTTCAATAAAGGTAAGTGTTTTATCCCCAAGACTCAATTTATCCCCGTCTCCAACCGGTTTGTAATTCAATTTTACCGGGAAATGTCTTGAAAGATTCTTTTGTCCCATTTTTGAGCAATATATGGGCTTATTTTCACCAATGACCTGCATTACCTTTGGAAGTGATCCGGAATGATCCATCTCAGTGTGATTACTTATAACGTAATCAATTTTTTTCGGATCAACTATTTGGGATATCGCTGAAATCAGCTCATCTCCAAATTCAGCTTTCACAGTATCTATAAGGGTAATTTTTTTATCGACTATGAGGAACGAGTTATAAGTGCTTCCGTGATAAGTAGAATAGCCATGAAAATTCCTTACATTCCAATCGATAACACCAAGCCAGTATATGCCATCGGAAATTTTCAGCGGTTTCATATATTGCTCCTTTTATACTCTGGGAAAATAAATAAATTCTTATTCTTCCTTTTCAAATTCATCTTTAGATGCCCCGCAGACAGGGCAAACCCAAGACTCGGGAAGCTTTTCAAATGCTGTCCCCGGCTCGATTCCGTTATCAGGGTCGCCAGCATCAGGGTCATAAACATAACCACAAATTGAACAAACATATTTATCCATTATATTTCCCTCCTTTTACCCTGACCACCATTCAGGCACCATATGCTTGTCGGCATATTCCTTGCCGCGAGAAAAAGGGATGGATTGAATTATTAATACGCCCCTGTTGTTTCTCATAGCCTGTGACGTTGTCTAACTGATCAGCTGCCTGATCCCTTCCTGATGGTCAGAAATATTGCATAAATTAATGGTTTCATTTTTTAATAACTAATAAATTACATGATGGATTCGGGTTGTGTCCCTGGCATCATTTTATGCTTTCCATAGCCCGTGAACATTGCAATATTCCCTGGCTGTTACCGTTACTGCATCAATTTTGAAGGTAGCTTCCGGTGATTGCCCTGGGTTAAGAAATTGACGATAGGCCTTCCCGTCAGCAATTATCTCTATCCATTCTATGAAGTGTTTTTCTTCCATAGGATGTGCTGCCTCACCCACCTTTACTTTAAAACCATCCGCAGTTTTTTCTATTACAGGTACATGCTTTTCTTTTGCAGCATCTACGGTATTTTCTTTGTAAAGTTTCATCGGTTCACCGCAGCAGGTCAATTCTCCTTTTCCTCCGTGCAGTACTTCAACAATATTGCCACATTTTTCACATTTATATATTTCCAGTTTTTCCGCCATTTTTTCTTCCCCCTTTTCTATAAAATTATTGACCTGGTTGAACTAATTAAATGAATCAATATTATAGCCTTTATTTATCAAATTTGAAACCTAATTGATTGAAGATATGGATTAATAATTTTCACCAAGCAGCTCAAAGTATGCCTGAGGATGTGCACAGGCAGGGCATTCAGCCGGCGCATCTTTGCCGACATGAATATAGCCGCAGTTTCGGCACCGCCAGGCAGTTTGAGTGTCCCTGTTAAATACTCTGCCTGTTTCAATATTTCTTGCCAGATCTAAATAACGCTTTTCGTGATGTTTTTCAGCAACAGCAATAGCTTCAAATACTCCTGCGATTTCTTCAAGATCTTCTTCCCGTGCAGTTTCAGCAAAACCGGGATACATAACGCTGTGCTCATGATTTTCTCCTGAAGCCGCAGACTTGAGGTTTTCCAGAGTGCTGCCGATCATACCTGCAGGAAAGCCTGCCGTTATCTCAAGCTCTCCTCCCTCCAGGAACTTGAAAAGCCTCTTGGCATGTTCCTTTTCCTGGCTGGCTGTTTCTTCGAAAATAAAGGAGATCTGTTCATAGCCATCCTTCTTTGCCTGGCTCGCAAAATAGCTGTATCGATTCCGGGCCTGTGATTCTCCTGCAAATGCCATTAGTAAATTTTTTTCTGTTTTTGTTCCTTTCAGTTGCATTATTTTCCTCCTTTTAACCACCCTTTTTTGATATGTGCCTTCATCTCGGAGTCAGCGAGTTGTCTGATCTTATATGCCGAATCCCTGACAACTCCGTAAAGAATTCCACATCCGGGATCTTCACGTGCATTATCTCCTTCATCGGCCAAGTCCAGCATCATACTTGCGAGTTCAAAGGTCTTTTTAAGAATTTTGTCGCATTTTTTCATTTTAAATATATCTTCCTGATACCTCTATGCTTGGCAACCCTGTTGAACTAATATACAATATGCGTGCCATCATGAAAAAATACTGGAATGAAAATAAAACTCTATAATATCAGAAGTTTAAGGGCTTTTCTTTTTAAAAAAGCATATTTATTCATAAGGTCTGAGACATTTTGAGACGATTTGACTTGAATATAAAATATATTGTAATATAAATACGTTATATAGATTAGACAATGGAAAGCTATCCTGCAAAATTTTAATTATCTAACAGTCTTAAAAAAGCAAATTTGGAAATAACACAAGAAAACAATATGTTAAAGGAATATTTAGAAGATATAATTTGGATGCTTTTCTTGTGCAAAAAAAAGGCAATAATCTGTCTCATTTAATAGTGAGACAAAACTGTCTCATGAGACATCCGGAGTATCTGCAAGAAATCTATAAAGAGTAGCTCTACCAACGCCAAGAAGCCTTGCAGCACGAGTTTTGTTTCCCCCGGTTTTAGCAATAGCTTCTCGTACGCTTTCATGGTTGAGTTTTCTGTAAGTTCCACGAAAAACTCGATTTTCCTGCCATTCTTTAACTTCAATTGGGAGATGTTCAGGCTTAATTATGCGCCCCTTGCTTTTGACAACTGCAAACCGGATAGCGCTTTGAAGTTCGCGGATATTGCCAGGCCAGTAATAACCAATCATTATGTCAAGTGCCTCGTTTGAAATGCCCCGAGCATTTTGTCCTTCTTCAGCTGCCTTTGAAAGGAAGTGGTCCACCAGTAGAGGAATATCACTTTTTCTTTCTCTGAGAGGTGGTATATGAATTGGAACAGAGTTTATCCGGTAATAGAGGTCATCGCGAAAATTACCAGTTTTAATCTCATGCTTGATGTCTCTGTTGGTAGCGCTTATAAGGCGTACATCTACAGAACATGTTTCTTCGCCTCCGACGCGCATAAAACTACCCTCCTGAAGCACCCTCAGGAGTTTTGCCTGAATAAATTTGGGAAGATCCGCTATTTCATCAAGGAATATTGTTCCTCCATGAGCCAGTTCAAAACGGCCTTTTTTATCTCGTACAGCCCCGGTAAAAGCACCTTTCACATGCCCGAATAATTCGCTTTCAAGGATAGTCTCTGGTAGTGCTGCACAGTTAATTGGAACAAAAGGACATCCATTACGCCTGCTTTCATCATGGATGGCTGAGGCTACAAGCTCTTTTCCTGTTCCGGTCTCTCCTGTAATCAGTACCGGGTAGGAAGTTCTTGCCAGTTCACGGATTTGGCTGTATATTTGCAGCATGCTTTCATGTCGGCCAATTATACCGCAAAAGCTCTTAAGTTCCCCGGTACGTATTTGTAGACTAATCAGGTCGGTAATGTCATGGAATGCTGCTATAACTCCAAAAGAATTTCCTTCACCATCCTTAACTTCTGTTACTGTCATTTCAATCCTGCGGGGCTTGCCATCTCTTGTAAGAATATTGAGAGGATAATGCAAGGTGCCCAGGTGAGGTGGCGGATTTCCACAGAAAGAACACTTAACCCCGCAAAAAGGACCTCCGAATGCCTCGTGGCAGTCACGGCCGAGGACTTCCTCCCTTTTAAAACCGGTTGTATCCTCTGCGGCCCTGTTGAAAAACAGGATTCGCCTTTCATTATCATGGGCAATAATACCTTCAGAGAGGTTGTCAAGGATTCGTACCAGGTTTTCCTTGTCAGTCAATACTTTTTGTAGCATTGGATCTTTCATTATAAAGTGAATTATTAGGAAAAGGATTTATTTAATAAACCGATAATATGTATATATCATGGGTGAATTCACAATGTTGTACTTTATGATTTAATTTCGTCTATCTATTGTCTAAAAACCAGATCAGAGCGGTTTTTCGGTTTCATATTTTTCTAAATGGAAAAGTTTTTCATCCTGGGTGGCTACGATATGATAAAATTTATCCTGTGGGACAAAAATATAGGGCACATCCTCTTTCCTTCGATAAAGAAAATTGGAAAGTATCATTCTGTTAACAGCCCTATGTCCAATAATCATTATATTTTCAGAATTACTGCTTAAGTATATTGCCTTTTTGATACCTCTGTCCACTCTTTCTCTCATTGTGACATAACCTTCTCCATTTTCATAAATATAATTAAATTTGTCTTTTTTCCTTGCAAAGTAAGCATCTGGCATTTTGTTTCGTATCTCTTCATATGTCATACATTCACAGACTCCGGCGTCGATCTCATTAAATTCTTCAAGTGGAATAATAATACAGTTTTTTTGCAGTTGCTTTATGGGTTCTGCAGTCTGAATTGTCCGCTGTTTTTTACTGGTAAAAATGACAGGTATCTTTTTTTTCTGGAAATATCTGGCCAGAGCCTTTGCCTGTTTGACTCCGCGCTCTGTAAGACAGGAATTCCCTCCAATCCTGTTTTCCAGGTTAAAAAAGGTTTCACCATGCCTTATTAGGAAAAGGTTTCTAATGGAATCGGTTACAAGAAAATCTCTAATCCTCTCATAATATGGAACTTCTTCCCGAATCTCCTCTTCTATGATTCGATTATTCAAGGAATCCAGTTTGATGTAGTTTCCTTCTGATTTCCTGATAGTGCTGTAAATGGAATCATAATAGGATATTCTTTGTTTAAAGCTTCGAAAAGCAGTTTTATTTTCAAGGTGATTGAATTCAGGAAGGATAATTTTCTGCTGAATACTTGCTTCCAGTATTTCTTCATTATAGTTTATGCATTCAATAAATAGAAGTGGATGGTCTGTAAGCAAATTAGAAATTATTTCTCTACGCCTGAAACTTACATTTGTTGCGTCAAGAATGGCTACAAGTCCATTTCTGAGAAGATACTCCTTTGCGCGCCTTATATTTATCAATGCGATTTTTTCTCTGAGGTCCACACCTTCCTTGTTTTCAGGATGATAGAATTCTGGATAAGAAGTATCTTTTCCAGTCAATTTTCTTCTCAAATCGCCGTTGTTGAAGATCTGTGTCCTGATTCCATCCTTGACAAGATTTTCTTTCAACCTTGATGCAATTACTGATTTACCCCTTGCAGGTAAGCCTACCATTACAATGTAAAGTTTTTTTTCTTCCATTTGATGTTATGCGGAGAATGAATGAAACTATTCAGCTATAGTTGTAAATTATACAATTATATCATCTGATTTCAATAGTTTCAATATAGATAAGCAAAACTATTCAGAAATAAGTATTTTCATTTTTTGTAATATACTGGATTTGAATTAGTATATCTCTGGCTGCCGGAAGGTGTATGAGGCAGGCAGAGACGCCTGATCATTCAGGACCGTTTTCTTTATTGAAATTTGGTGCTTTGTTAACAGGTGCCCTTTCTCCTGACCCAGGTATCTCACATTTTTTGTCGCCAACCTGGCAACTGGTTCTCAGTCATGTTGAAACACCGAGTTTTGGTAAAATATAAGCCTGCAAAAGTATCCAAACCCCTATGAACAAAATGAATAACCAGATTCCCATGGGTTTTCCCCTTTCCAATTTTTTATTATGCATTTAAATATTCCTATATTTAAAAAAACTGTTATATGCTCACTATCATATGTTAAAGAATACTATATATTCCTGTATCGCCCTGCCATACTATATTTCCAATTTTAATGAACTCAACTTTTTAAAAGTGCTTCTGCCATTGCCAGTCAGAATTAATATCGTTTCTTAATAAAATAAGAATTATTCTGGAAAAAACAAGAAATTATGGAACGTCAGCTCTTATTGTTGGAAAATGATTAGATATGGTAATTTAATAATAGTTGAATTGAATATATCTTGAGGAATTTTCTGGTGAAATGCAGGCTCATGTTTGTTTTAAGGAACCCCGGTTACATATGTACAAATGTAAGTTATGCATTTTCCACCTTTAAAATTTACTTTTAGATTAAAACCATTATAATAAATTCTTAAAAAGTATGATTTGGTGTATTAAGTAGATCTGTCTGGTGCTTGTTCGGAAGTCGGTATATGAATAGAAACAAAACACACGTAGCCATCAAAGGCGTTTTATTTGATTTTGACGGGACATTGACCCATCCTGGCGCCCTGGATTTTCAGGCAATAAAGCGCATTATCGGGTGCCCTGCAGATGAACCAATCCTTGAGTACATTGAGACTTTAAATAATCCTCAGAGAGATGAACTAATGAAGATACTGGAAGAAAAAGAAGACCAGGCAGCAGAAACATCCCGCCCGAACAATGGTGCTGAGGAGTGTCTTTCAGCTCTGAAGGAGATGGGAATGGCTATGGGGATCCTGACAAGGAACAGCCTCAATTCGGTTAAAAAGGCTTTGCGGAAATTTGATAGCATAACTATCAGAGATTTTGATGCTGTTATTACACGGGATTCTTCATTACCAAAGCCTGACCCTGATGGTATTTTCCGTGCAGCAAAATTTATGAGGCTCTTGCCACAGGATTTATTGGTAGTGGGAGATTTTCGTTTTGATATTATTGCCGGTAAGGCAGCGGGTTCACGGACCGCTCTGTTAACCAATGGAGGACCATCCGTTATGTTGGCAGATGATCCAGTCCCTGATTTTATCATAAATAATCTTGAGCAACTTAATAATATTATTTAGGTTGCTTCATTTGAAATGAATTTTCCACTTTGATAAGAAGTTTGTTTACATTTTATGCATAAAAGAACTGATCATTCTGTTATTTGGGAAAAGGGGAAAACAAATGGAAAAAAGAAGTGATCTGATGATTAAGGGGGCGGAAAGAGCACCTCACCGTGCACTTCTACGCGCCGACGGATTTACGGATTGGGAGATGGAAAGACCTATAATAGGGATTGCGAATTCATTTAATGATATTGTTCCCGGGCATATTTATCTGGATAAACTTGTTGAAGCAGTGAAGGCCGGTGTTTATGCGGCAGGAGGAACCCCTGTTGCCTTTAATACAATCGGTGTATGCGATGGGATTGCAATGAACCATGAGGGAATGAAGTATTCTCTTCCGAGCCGGGAACTTATCGCTGATTCTATAGAAGTAATGGCAATGGCCCATCCTTTTGATGGGTTGATACTCCTGTCTTCATGTGACAAAATAATTCCAGGCATGCTTATCGCAGCAGCCCGACTGAATATCCCCTCTATTTTTGTATCCGGAGGGCCTATGCTTCCCGGAAAGGTATTTGGAAAAGACACAGGTCTGGATAAGGTGTTTGAAGGCGTAGGCAGCCTTAGAAGTGGAAAAATATCCGAATTAGACCTGTACGAACTGGAATGCAATGCATGTCCCGGAGCAGGCTCATGTTCTGGCATGTTTACGGCAAATACCATGAGCAATCTTTCAGAGGCGCTTGGGATGTCTCTTCCGCTTAACGGGAGTGCTCCAGCTGTTTTTGCGGAAAGGATTAGAATAGCAAAGCAAACGGGGTATCAGTCTGTAAAACTGGTAAACAGAGGTGTGAGGCCAAGGGATATTATGACAAAGGAGGCCTTTTATAATGCTATTGCACTTGATATGGCACTTGGTGGATCAACAAATACTGCGTTACATATCCCGGCAATTGCCTATTATTCCGGAGTCGACTTGACCCTGAGAGACTTTGATCAGTTTACTGATAAGGTACCTCATCTGACTTCCATGGCACCTGCTGGCCCTCATCATATTGTGGACCTGTTTTATGCTGGGGGAGTTCCTGCAATTCTGGCGGAGTTGAGGAGAGCAGGCCTGGTGGATGATCAGCAATTTGTTGTCTATGGAAAAACAATGGGTGAAATGCTGGATGAGATTCAGGCCATGATAAAAAATACTTCGGTAATTCGCAGTATTGATAATCCTGTTCATGAAAACGGCGGGTTAGCTGTCTTAACCGGTAATCTGGCTCCCAATGGATCAATTGTCAAGCAGGTTGCAGTAGATGATGAAATGCTTAAACATTCTGGTCCGGCAAGGATTTTTGAATCAGAGGAGGAGGTAGTAGAGGCAATTACGGGAGGGAAAATCAGCAAAGGAGATGTCCTGGTTATCAGGTATGAAGGTCCTCGGGGAGGTCCCGGAATGCGTGAAATGCTTTCTCCAACCTCCGTATTGGCAGGAATGGGTATGGACAGGGATGTTGCACTAATTACAGACGGGCGTTTTTCCGGGGCTACACGCGGAGCATGTATTGGCCACATATCACCCGAGGCCGCAGCCAGAGGCCCTATAGCAGCAATTCGGGAAGGAGATATGATTGAAATTGATATTCCAAAAAAGAGCTTGAATGTGAGGCTCTCTGATGAAGAAATTGACATGAGAATAGCAGAAGTAAGTGAATATGAGCCGAAAATAAAGACCGGATACGTTGCACGTTATTCAAAGGGTGTTTCAAGCGCCGACCTTGGTGCAGTGCTTGAAAGGTAAATATGGGCAAACATGGCAGAGGAATCTAGACAGAAGACAAATTTATTTAATAAAAGTAGCTATATAAAGGTTCATCCTATAGCACTGTTTCATCCTGAAAGATATTCGATGAAAATAACAATTCTCTTAATCCTGATTCAGTGATGAAGATAACTTTAAAGGTCTTGGATATGGAAAAAATATGCCATAGGCCTGGTGATCTAAGATACGGAAATTGACAAATAGAGAATTATCGAATAGACAGAGAAGCAAGACAGTTTTAAGAGGATTTAGCAGCGAGCTTATCACCTTATAAAAAAGATTATCTCATACGGGAAAATTATAACTTCAATTTTATAAAGGGGGATTTACCATGAAATGCCCATTTTGTGAAAAAGAAATACCAGGTGTCTCTTGCCCGCAATGTGAAGCTATTAACCCTGAGAGCGCCAATTATTGTATGGAATGCGGCACCTTTATGGGTGGAGAATCAGGCAAAATGACTGAGGATGAAAATGAATTCTCTATTGAAGACAGGGTTCTTTGTCCAGATGGCACCTGTACAGGGATCATAATTGATGGAAGGTGCAGCGAATGCGGAAAAAAAGTTGAATAGGGTGATAAAATTATATTAATTGAAGGGCAAAACAATAAGTATTATGTATGAATTAAGAGTGATGTCACAGTTTTCGGCGGCCCATCTTTTGAGGGATCACAAAGGTGAATGTGAAAATCTTCACGGACATAACTGGAAGATAGAAGCAGCTGTGTCAGGAAATGAATTGGGTAAAGACGGGTTAATTATTGATTTTAAGATTATAAAAGAGAAAATGGATAAGGTATTAAAAAAACTGGACCATAAGTATTTGAATGAACTTGAACCATTTAAAAAACAAAATCCATCCTCAGAGAACATCGCCCGCCATATCTTTGAATTTCTTTCCAGAGAACTTAGCAATAAAAATGTCAGGGTCAGCAAGGTCACAGTTTGGGAGTCCGATACTGCCAGCGCCAGTTACATGGAGCCCTGAAAAAATCAGGCGATTGTATCTTTCTTTTTGATCTGGGGCCTCATGTGATTACAACAGGCCCCTAACATAACATAAATATGAGGCTAAAATGAGGATATTCGGTTTTATTCCTGCAAGGTATGATTCTGTGCGTTTTCCGGGCAAGCCTATAGCCAGGATTGCAGGCAAACCCATGATTCAACACGTTTATGAATGTGCTCTTTCCTGTCCTGAGTTTTCAGAAGTCTGGGTGGCTACGGATGATAAAAGGATCTCTGAATCAGTTTCAGCATTTGGAGGCAGATCTGTTATTACAGACAAATCCCACCGGAGCGGAACCGATCGTATAAGAGAAGCTGCGATAAAACTTGGATTGGAAAACGAAGACCTGGTTGTGAATATCCAGGGGGATCAGCCAATATTTAATCCATCTATTATTTCCCTGCTGGTTAAACCACTTTTAGAGAACACTCAGATCCAGATGACAACATTGAAATACAGGATTACAGACGAAAATGATATTCAAAATCCGAACCATGTGAAGGTAGTCACTGACAGGAATGGGTTCGCTTTGTATTTTTCCCGCTCCCCCATACCCTATTTCAGGGATGTCAATTCCACAAGGATTTTCTATAAACATCTGGGATTGTATGGATTTCGAATGGAATTCCTTAAGCAATACACCAAGCTCTCTGAAGGAGATCTGGAGTACATAGAGAAACTTGAACAATTAAGGGCACTGGAGCATGGTTTTAAGATAAAGGTCCTTGAATCTCCTTTTGACTCTATCGAAGTAGATGTGCCGGAAGATATATTAAAGATTGAAGAAGCAATAGGTTAATTAGTCATCGGCTATCTGCTTCTATGAGGTCATAATTGTGTCAGTAAATAAATTCTGGAATGTAAGAACTCCAAGTCCTTTCGCATCAATTCTTGCCAGGCAGGCCCGTGTGACATCTTTACAGGCACAGCTTCTTATTAATCGAGGTATATCTGAACCGAAAAAGGCTGAATCCTTTATGAATCCACGCCTGGCTAATATGGCTGATCCTATGCTGTTTAAGGGGATGGATGAAGCATTGTTTCTTATTTTTAAGTGCATAGAAAACGGTGAAAAGATAACCATTTATGGGGATTATGATGCTGACGGGCTGACTTCAACAGCCCTTCTGGAGAATTTTTTTTCAAGCCTCGGCATCAAGGTATTCCATTATATCCCTGACAGACTAAGAGAGGGATATGGACTTAATAGCGAAGCAATTAAGTATATAGCAAGAGATGGCACAAAGTTAATAATTACCGTTGACTGTGGTATATCGAACAGCAGCGAAATATATCTGGCTAGGAGTTTGGGATTAGATGTCATAGTTACTGATCATCATCAAATACCGGAAGGGTTTCAGCCAATTTGTCCGGTAATAAATCCAAATCAGGAGGGTTGTTTATTTCCATTTAAGGGCCTTGCCGGTGTTGGTATAGCATTTTTTCTATCTGTCGCAATAAGGTCTGCTTTTCGTGAAAAGGGTTTGTTCGGGATAAAACCAGAGCCTGATTTAAGGGAATATCTTGACCTTGTCGCCCTGGGTACAGTGGCGGACAGGGTCCCTCTTATAGATCAAAACCGGATACTTGTTGCAAGTGGTATGGAAACCATGTCCAGGTCCAGATGGGCTGGTTTGGCTGCAATGATGGATTCTGCTGATGTATCGCCTTCAGAAATGTCGGGTGGCGATCTTGCATTCAGGCTTGCACCCCGCCTTAATGCTCCAGGCAGAATTGGGAATCCTGAAACAGGCATAAGGCTCTTGACCGTTAATGATTCGGTGTCAGCCAGGGAACTGGCGTTAAATATTAACAGGACAAATAATCAACGCCAGACCATAGAGAAGGATATTTTTAATGATATAGAAGAGATAATCAGGGGAATGGATTCAATTGATAAGCGCAGGGTATTGGTGTTCGCAGGTGAGAATTGGCATCAGGGTGTTTTAGGTATAGTTGCATCAAGGCTTGTGGACAGATACCATCGTCCATCAATTGTACTGAATATACAAGACGGTATTGCAGTTGGATCAGGAAGAAGTGTGCATGGATTCGATCTTTTTGGTGCTTTATGTCAGATTGGTCATGTGTTTGAAAAATTTGGCGGGCACAAGTATGCTGCCGGGTTCACTTTAAGGTCAGACAGGGTGGATCTTTTGAAAAATGAACTGGAGCGAATTGCAGTATCCCCTGAAGGAGGACTGAAAGATAAGGATTTGGTTCCAAAGATTGATATTGATTCTGAAATTGCACTTGAAGAGGTAACCCCTGAAATGATCAGCCAGATAGGGGCATTATCCCCTTTTGGAGAAGCTAATCCTGAACCTCTATTCCTGGCGCGATCATTAAAGGTTCACAGCGCAAGAATTGTCGGAGATCGTCATCTTAAACTTAGAGTAGGGCAGGGGAAGAATATATTCGATGCCATTGGCTTCAATCTATCAAATTTATATCCACTTGATGGAAAGCCTGTAGACATGGTATTTACACCTGAGCTGAATATGTGGCAGGGATTTGAAAATATACAGCTCAGGATAAAAGATCTGAAGAATGAAGCTTTTTTATAGGGGCTATTGATATCTCATTAAGTCTATTTACGCCCAGACTCATAATCCTTGAAAAGTTTCAGCAAATCCGAGTCGGTTGAGAGGATAAGCGATGTGTCTTTTTTCATGGATTTGCGGTAAACTTCAAGTGATCTCAGAAAGTAGTAAAAATCGGGGTCCTGTTCGTATGCCTGAGCATAAATATAGGTGGATTCAGCATCGGCCTTACCCTTTATTTCCTGTGCAGTTCTATATGCCTCTGAGGTTATCCTCTTTAATTCCTTTTCGACGTTGCCTTCAATTTTTCGGGCCTCACCTTGACCTTCTGATCGAAATTTCTCGGCAATCTGCTTCCTTTCAGCAATCATTCTTTCATAAACGGATTTTTGTACATCTTCAACGTAGTTAAGTCTCTTAATGGCAACGTCAACCAATTCGATGCCGAATTGATCCAGTTTTGGTTGAGCTTGTTTTAAGATGCCTTCAACAATTTTCTTTCTTCCGGTATTAACTTCGCCTAAATTTCTCTCTTGATCTTTTGACTGGTCCACACCGATTTCAAAGGTGTCCATTTCCCGGTTGGTGGCACGCACAGTCTCTATTAAAGGAAAAGATGTAATAAAATTGCGGACAGCAGGATCAATAATATCATCAAGTCTGCCCATGGCTCCGGTTAAGTTGTTTACTGTCCGGAAAAATTTTAGTGGATCAATAATTTTCCATCGTGCAAAGGTATCCACCCACAGGAATGTCTTGTCCAGTGTTGGAACCTGTCCCGGGTCACCGTCCCATTCGAGCAGATTTTTGGGAAAATAATTTGAGACCTGTATGACTGGAATCTTAAAATATATGCCCGGATTTAACTTAGGTTCGCCTATAGCCTCGCCAAACTGTGTAATTACAACCTGTTCGGTTTCGTCTACTATATATGCTGTTGAGTATATTACCAGAAGACAAAGAACAATAACGCCTATCAATATCTTTATTTTCATTTACTGCCTCCTTGAGATTTTCCAAGATTAAGTAAAGGGAGAAGGTTTTTCTGATTAGCGTCAACAATATATTTTTCCCCCAATTTTGGAAGGATCTCCTCTATTGCTTCCAGATAAAGGCGTTTACGGGTAACATCTTTTGACTTGGCATATTCGGTGTAAAGAGAGCGGAATCTTGAAACGTCTCCCTCTGCGCGGTTAACACGATCAAGGGCATAGCCTTCTGCCGATCTTATTGTTTTTTCGGCGTCACCTTTAGCGGCTGGAATGACCTTGTTATATTGCTCCTTAGCCTGGTAGATCACCTTTTCTTTTTCCTGGGTGGCCTGGTTTACTTCATTGAATGAAGGCTGAACAGGTTCAGGAACATTTGTCTTTTTCATTTCTACTGCAACAATTTTGATGCCGGTTTCAGCATTATCCAGTTCCTTCTGCAAAAAATTCTTAGCCTGGATTGCTATTTCCTCTCTTTTGCTTATGACTTCATTGATACTGCTGTCTCCAACAATAAGGCGCATGCTTGATTCGGCCAGATCTCTTAAGGTAGATGTAACATTATTTACTTTGAAAAGGTATTTATATGGATCCTTGATCCGGTACTGAACAATCCATGGAACTACAGCTACATTAAGGTCGCCGGTCAGCATCAGCGATTCATTCAGATAACTTGAGCCTGGGGCATACCGTGTCCGGACTCCCGGACCCAGAGTTCGCAAACCGAATTCTTCCTTGAACACAAAATCAACTTTTACGTTGGTGACCTTTTCAATTCCCCTTGGCAGTTTGAAATTAAGGCCTGGTTTTGTAATTCTTTCAAATTTGCCGAACCTTTGCACTACTCCAACCTCATTGACTCCAACCGTATAAAAACAGCTTGAGCCGAGGAAAATAATAATGGCTGCCAGTATAATCAGCCACATGCCGCCAGGAAGTTTTCCTTTTGAGCGCTTTATTTTTTCAAAAACATCTTCTATGCCCGGAGGAATCCCAGTGTCCCTGTCTGGATTACTTTTCCTCTGCGACTGAAGTTTATCCCAATCCCAAGCCATGGATCCCCCTATTTAGATAGATTAGATAAATATTTTAAATGTTGCAAATTTTCCCAAGATAAACATACTCTTTAAAACATTACAAATAATGCCCTTGTATGTCAAGGTATAATTGGAAATCAGGATTGTTGAATGACTTGAGCATTGTTCTATATTGACAGACAAGTTTCCTTAACATATTATAATTTTAACTGTCTTAGTCTTCCTCTATGTTTTAGATTTAAATTACCTTTTTGATTGAATTCTCTCGTTTTTAAGCTGAATATGAATAAAAAAAGTATACCTGCCTGTTATGGGAACCTTGTCTTTCATCAAAAAATCGGTGAGATAATAAAACAGCACTCAGAAAACAGGCACTCAATCAAGGAAGTTGTACATAAGGCCATTCATTTTGAAAAGATCAATAATATCCTTGATATAGGATGCGGCTACGGATGGTTTGAGGAGGGTCTGGACGGCGAATTTGATCTGATTGTCGGGATTGAATATCTTGAGGAAAACAGAGCAAAATTTCTATCAATAACGGAACCTATTTCTAAAAATGCAGTTTTTCTAAGGATGCTGCTCCCATGCCCAATTGAATTACCGTCTGATAGCTATGATCTTATTGTTTCGGCCTATTCTCTTTATTTTTTTCCTGAAATTATGCCGGAGGTTAAGAGAATTCTGAATCCGGAGGGCACTTTTGTTATTATAACCCACAGTGAATTAATGCTTGAGGAGGGTGAAAGATTTTTTCAGTTCAAGAATTTGAGAGCCCTTATAAAGAGGTTTTCATCAGAGAACGGCGAAGATATGCTCAGGAAATATTTCCGTCACGTGGAATATATAGATTATTATAACCGTCTTATATTCGATAGGGAACACGCCAGTGAACTCGAAGATTATATTAATTTCAAAAAGGAATTCATTGCCAAGGATGTATTTCCTGAAGTCGTAAGAGATAAACTGCTTCATGAACTGCAGGAAAGAGGAACCCTTAGCTTCAACAAAAACGACAGGATTTTTTTTGTGAGAAAATGAGGAAGAAACTATTCTGCAATTATTGCAACAATCCCCTGAAAGTAGAATTTCTTGAAGGCAGGAAAAGACAGTTATGTAAGAACTGTGGTCAAATTTATTATGAAAATCCTTTGCCTGTAGCCTCTGTCATTGTAAGCAATGATGAGCATGAACTTCTGCTTGTGAAAAGGGCAAGAGACCCTTTTAAGGATATGTGGTGTTTCCCAATCGGTTTCGCTGAAACAGGTGAAAGCATTGAGCATACTGCAATGCGGGAGCTGAAGGAAGAAAGCGGAATTGAAGGGAAAATAGTCCAGCTTATTGATGTTGATTCCCACGTTAATTCCTTTTATGGAGAACTCCTCATAGTTACATTTGAGGGAGAAAAGACTGCCGGAGAGGAGTGTGCTGGTGACGATGCCAGCGACTGGGGATATTTTCCGGCCATGAATCTTCCGAAGCTGGCATTTGATTCCCAGGAGAAGGCTTTAGCAAAGTTTGTGGAACTGAAAAGAGATGCATGGAATATTCATGATTCTTTTGAACATTTTGTGAGAGAAACCGTTGACAGGGAATCTTTTACAAAGGGAGAATTTCTTTCCGATGAGTTGATCGGCATGATTGAGGAGAATGCAGAAAAAGTTGTTTATCTCTGGCTCGAAGATATTTCAACAAACCCCTCAATTGGGTCTTTTAAAGATATGAACAGAGATGAACTCTTTTTAATTGGCATGTCCATCATGTCCAATTCCAGAAGATGGCTTAAAGAGAGGACTAGCGAACAGGAATTCAAGAAATTTTTTGTTGCCTTTGGAAACGATATGGGAAGAGATGGAATTCCGTCTGAAGACCTTATCAGTGTACTCAGCCTGTTAAAAAAACATATTTTCGGATTTATTTATTCCTGGGGATTATGGAATAAGCCTGTAGTCGAAATCTATCGAATATTCGAGTTAGGGGAAAGACTTGTTTACATGTTTGACAGGGCTTTTTATTATGCCTGCAGGGGGTTTAGCGCCTGAAACATTTCCTGATGCCAAATATGCATGATATTATTTCAAGTTATTTTTTCTGACCTAGTTTTTCTACCAGCTTCCCGTAGTAGATTTGTTGTTCTTCCATAAGAGGAGATTTCTTTCCCAGCATATTCAACTGCATTATCTTATAATTAATTCTTTTGATCTGACTGTATTTTTCTTTTTCATCAGACATATTTTCCAGCATATCCTCCATTTGTCTGATTTCTTTTTTTAATTGTACCTCAGGAGGCAGGCAATCAGCATTTTTTAATATTTTGTAAGCCAATCGAAGGTCTTCAGGGATGTGGCTGTCATCTTCAATTTTGATTGGTTTACCATGACCGGGAAGATTATTAAACTCTCCTCTTTCCTGGGCCTCTTTGATTCTTTTTTCTACTATTTTTTGAAAAACGGACATGATTAATCTGTATTCAAGTTGTTAACTAAATGAATTATTGGACTATTTTTGCAACTGTAAGATTAATGTTATCTTTCTTGACAATATATCTCTTATCCGATATTTCCACATGATATGTTATTTTGCAACTTTAAAACTTTTCCTGTGTAAAATTGTTTCTGGAAATTTTAATCCGCCAGCCAACCAGCCAACCAGCCAACCAGCCAACCAGCCAAAGGCTGGTAAAAGGCTGGTAAAGGGCTGATAAAGGGCGGACGAGGGTATAATTTTCTGTCCATTGGGGCGTTCAATGCATTTCAAGATACGCCGCTGCTTGCAGTGGGGCAGTTCATTTTTTTTC
>ERZ795048.482-NODE-482-length-41589-cov-109.706915_pt1 | contig 41589 bp, 35 predicted proteins | sample MGYA00375132_ERZ795048 | MGnify/ENA primary metagenome ERZ795048 (study PRJEB30177, sample SAMN05720225) | activated sludge metagenome | isolation source: Anaerobic digester | place: Hong Kong | collected 2014-12-17 ...
GATTCCCTACCGTTCCAATTAAAAACAGAATCGTTTTTCAGTGGACCCTACTTTATCATCTGTTACAATAAAAATGGAAAACATTAAATCATTATTAATTATCTGTTTGTAGTTTATCTCGATAAATGAGAGCATATTCTTATATATATGTAATTTATCTTTGTTGAAAAAGTAAACCGGATTCCAATTTGTCAATCCTGTCCAAAGCAAATTCTCAGAATCATAACTCACATGGCATTGATGAAAAATACTTGGCCAATCATCATTAACATTTTTAGCTGAATCTTTATCCAAATAATTATATTGGCTATCACCAACCTTGTAATAAAGCAGATCATTGCTATGTATTGTGATTACATAACTTGAGGCCATCCATATCTGATTGAAATCTGGAGTGTATTCAGAACAGGATGGGGACGAAATAAAGATCAGAATAAAGAGAATAAAGGAAAAATATTTGTGTTCAATCATAATTATCCTTAGTTGCTTATTAAGATTATGGTATCCATGGATTAAGTTGAGGGATTTTAAATCTACATATTTCATTGTAGTGACCAATTAATTTGTCCACTTTTCTGTCTCGAAATCGTTTGACACGTCAGGGTATTTTTTCATCATTCCGTAGCGATATAGTAACAGTTCCACGGCCTTTCGTCGAGCCCTGCTTATCCATTACACGGAGGGGAAATCTGTCGGGTTACAGGATGCTCTCATTCAGGAGTAGTAAGTCGTCGGGGTCAGAACTTATATCTTTACTTTTCAGACTTTTTTCTTTGCCCTGCAAATGCATCCTGGCTCCCCTTCGGATCGGAATAAGGCTAGACTGTGGAAATAGAATGCTGAAACACCGCACTCATGACAACCGCTACCGACTCACGAATCTCACGATTATTGGATCTATGGGGACCATGGCGAACCTAATGACGGATGCAAATTACAAGGTCACAGGAATCACCTGTAACTATAAGAGTTTCCAGGTTAGGATCTTCCGGGAGTAGGCGTCCAGAAGGTGGAATGGATGACGGGTCTCGTTATCCAGCAATAATCGAAACATGGTGGCCGTGTATAATGGATTCATGCGGGCACTTATCCTTTTATTACCACTCCTTTTGGGTATTCCCCTTTTTGCTTCGGTACGCTCCAGTGCTGTGGCGGGTTCGTGGTATCCCGGTGATCCCGGAGCTCTGCGAAAGATGGTGGAAGGGTACCTGGCGGAGGCGGGGAAGGAAAAACGGAACGGAACCATTTCTGCACTGATCGTACCTCACGCCGGTTATGTCTATTCGGCCGGTGTCGCGGCCCATGCCTACTCTGAAGTGAAGGGAGGCTCCTATGACAGGGTCATTCTACTGGGTACGAGCCACTATTCGGGACACCGCGGGCTTTCCGTGGGTGATTACTCCGCGTATCAGACTCCTCTGGGGGATATTCCGGTTGACCGGGAGGCCGTGAAGAAGCTCCTGAAACACAAGGGAGTAAGCTTCATTCCCTCGGCCCACGTGCGGGAACATTCACTGGAAGCCCAGCTTCCCTTCCTCCAGGTTGTCCTCCCCAATGTGCCGATTGTGACGATCCTACCGGGACACGCGACGCCCTTGGAGGACGATCCCGAGCTGGTGGAGGCCATTCGAGAGGTTGTGGATGACCGGACCCTTGTCATCGTCTCTACCGATTTCACCCACTATGGGAGACGATTTGACTATGTCCCCTTCGATCAAGACATTGCGAGACGATTGAAGGCGCTGGACCTTGGAGCCTTTCACCTTCTTTCTTCTTCGGATCCTGCTGATTTCCAGATGTATCTCGATATTACGGAGGCGAGCATCTGCGGCCAGAGGGCTCTGAGGCTCCTGATGTCTCTCTTTCCCGGAGCGAAGTATGAACTCCTGAAGTATGCAACAAGCGGTGATCTTACCGGGGATTACTCCACCTGTGTGTCGTATGTGGCCGGTGCCGTAATCCCCGCTCCGGGATCACCATCGAAGCGCCAGGCTGCCCATCCGCTCTCAGGCTCTCTGGATGCAGGAGAAAAAGAAGTTCTGCTTCGTCTGGCCCGTGCAACCCTGGAGGCTCGCCTGCTGGGCTCCGGCAGCCTGTCGGACGCTCTGTTGGCCGTCCCTTCCACCGGGCATCTGCGGGAGATCGCGGGTGCTTTTGTGACGCTGAACAAGGACGGGAATCTTCGGGGCTGCATCGGGTATATTGAAGGGATCAAACCCCTGTACCAGGCCGTTGTGGATAACGCCATCTCCGCTTCGTCCAGAGATTACAGGTTTCATCCCGTGAAGGCTGATGAGCTCAAAGATATATCCGTTGAAGTGTCCGTGCTTTCTCCGCTGAAACCTGTGGATTCCTGGTCTGAGATTAAGTTGGGGACCCATGGAGTCATCCTGCAAAAGGGAGGACGTAGGGCCGTATTTCTCCCGCAGGTCGCCACAGAGACGGGATGGAGCCTGGAAGAGTTTCTCTCCCATCTGGCCCAGAAGGCAGGATTGCCGGGGGATGCCTGGAGGGAGGGAGCGGAGTTCGAAGTCTTTACCGCGGAGGTGTTTCATGAAGGATCTGAACCGTAGGGAAGTTCTCGTTGGCCTGGCGGGAATGCCCCTTCTCCTGGCGGCCGGAAAATCACCATCAAAAACTCCGGTTATCCGATTGTCGGAGACGCCGACAGCCGCAAACCTATCCCTGGGATTGAACGCTCTGTGCACGGGAAAGAGCTCGTTCCTTAAAGAAGAGCTGAGGCCGTCGGATATTGTGGGAATTAAGCTGAATTGCCTGGCGGGACGCAGGCTTTCCCCCCGCCCGGAGCTGGTCGATTCCCTCGTTGCCTTGCTGACGGAAGCCGGGATCAAACCCTCGAATATCTACGTTTTTGACCGCTCCGACAGGGAGCTGGTCAAAGCGGGTTTTCCTCTGTCCCCGGATGGGAAGGGACCCCGAGTTGTCGGGATTAATCAGGATTATGAAAAGGAAGTTTCGGAGTCCGGACCTGTGGGGAGCTGTTATGCCACCCTTGTAACCCGCACTGTAACCCGGCTGATCAACGTGAGCGTACTGAAGGATCACGATCTCGCCGGCGTTTCCGTGGGAATGAAAAATTTTTACGGCGTCATCCACAATCCGAACAAATATCACATGGATGCATGCTCTCCCTACGTGGCCCATGTCGTCAACCACCCCTCCATTCGCACAAAGCTTGTACTGACAGTCATCGATGCTTCGGTGGCTCAGTACCATGGGGGGCCGGCCTACAATCCCAGGTATACCTGGAAAGAGGGCGCAATCTATATGGCCCGTGATCCCGTTGCCCTCGATGCGGTGGGGTGGGATCGGATCGAGAAGGTTCGAAAAGAAAAAGGAATGGCCTCGCTGAAGGCCGAAAAACGAGAACCGGCCTACATCGCTGCAGCCCAGGCCCTTGGCCTGGGTACGGCGGATCTTTCTGCAATCGAGGTTGTTTCCCTTTAGGCTGTTTAGGGGTGGTATGCGGACGATTTCGGGGCAGGCTCGTGATACACTACCTCCCTTACCAGTGAGGAGGCCTTATGGCACGAAGATATTGCGGAACCTTACGAGAAGAGGATAACGGAACCCACGTCCTGTTGTTCGGATGGGTCCAGCGCGTCCGCGAACTGGGAGGACTTCGGTTTGTTCTCCTCCGGGACCGCGAAGGATCGGTCCAGGTTGTGGGAGATTCCTCCTTGAATCCGGCGGTTTTTTCGGCAATGGGCTCTCTGGGCGGCGAAGATGTTGTACGAATCGAGGGAGAGGTTCGGGAGAGGCCGAAGGATATGGTGAATCGTTCCATGGTCACAGGCGGTATCGAAGTTGTTGCCAGATCCCTCACCGTCCTATCAAAATCCGAAGTTCCCCCCTTTGTCATTGAGGACGAGGTCAAGGCCAGTGAAGAATTGCGTTTGACCTATCGCTATCTCGACCTTCGCCGGCCCTGGATGAACCGGAACCTCTATCTACGCCACCGGGCCGCAATGGAAATCCGGAAACATCTTTCGGACCATGGATTTATTGAGGTCGAAACCCCGATGCTGACCCGCTCCACCCCGGAGGGAGCCAGGGACTTTCTCGTTCCGAGCCGGGTCCACCGCGGCCAGTTCTATGCTCTGCCGCAATCCCCACAGCTCTTTAAACAGCTGCTGATGGTGAGCGGGCTGGATCGATATTTCCAGGTTGTAAGGTGCTTCAGGGACGAAGATCTTCGGGCCGATCGACAGCCTGAATTTACCCAGATCGATATGGAAGCCTCCTTTATCACGCCCGATGATCTGTTTACGATTATCGAGGGATTGCTTCAGAAGGTCTTTGCCCTGGTGGATGTTTCTCTTCCGGTTCCCTTTGCCCGAATCTCCTACACGGAAGCTATGGAAAAGTACGGCTCCGATCGTCCGGATATGAGAATTCCCTGGATAATTCAGGACCTTTCCACGATCTTCGAGGGTACGGAATTCCGTGTCTTTCAGTCAGTCATGGAAAATGGAGGCACAATTCGGGGACTCCACGTTCCGGGTGCTGAATTTTCCAGGAAAGATCTCGGGGAACTCGAGGAGGGAGTGAAAAAGCTCGGTCTCGGTGGATTGGCCTGGATCCGCTGGAAGGAGGATGTGGAAAGTTCCTTCCGTAAATTCATTACCGACGATCAGATTCAGGCGATGAAGAAGATGTTCCATCCCGAAATGGGAGGAGGTATGACCTTTGTCGCGGCCGGACCCGCGAAGACGGCTCTCTCTGCTCTTGGATGGCTTCGGCTCCATCTTGCCGATCGACTGAATGTGATCCCTCCGCAGTCTTTTTCTCCTGTATGGGTCGTGGACTTTCCGCTCGTGGAATGGAACGAAGAAGAGTCAAGGTTGGACCCCCTGCATCATCCTTTCACATCCCCGCACCCGGAGGATATTCCTCTCATGGATACGGAGCCACTGAAAGTCAGGGCTCTGGCCTACGACGTTGTGATCAACGGGAACGAGATTGGCGGCGGCTCGATCCGAATCCATACGAGCGATCTCCAGCAGAAGCTCTTTACGATGATTGGAATCGGCGAAGAAGAGGCGAAGGAAAAATTCGGCTTTCTCATGGATGCCTTTCGGTACGGTGCACCTCCCCACGGAGGAATAGCCCTGGGTTTCGATCGCCTGGTCATGCTCCTGGCCGGTGCCGCCTCCATCCGTGATGTCATTGCCTTTCCAAAGACCACGACGGCATCATGCCTGCTGACCCGGGCCCCTGCGGACGTGGATGAAAGACAGCTGAAGGAACTGGGAATCGATCTTACCCATCGGGAATGACGGACAGGGTGATCAGAAGCTGCGTATCCTTTCTACAACAGGGCAAAATATTGGAAGCGAGAAGAGTTTTATGAGAACCGTTGAATGCCTTCAGCTACTGGGTACGGCGGGAGCGGCAGTTGGATCGATTGTGGTTTCCTTCAAAATGAGGTTACTCAGGCACCTGAGAAGGAAAGGTGCAACGAGCCCGGAAGGAGCCATTCCTCTTGATCTGCGTGCCCCCCTTTCCCGATGGTTCCGGGATCGTCTCCTCCGGGCCGGAGTCCTGGTTTCACCGGATGAGGGGACCTTTTTCCTGAATGAGGAAGCCTACCGTATCTATCGAAACAGACGAATCCGGCTCGCTCTGAGCATCCTGGTGACCGGGGCGGCTCTCCTGGCTCTGGCACTTAAATTTTTCAATTGATGGGGTAACCTGTCCCCCCCCTTTTTTCCTTGATATTAGAACCCATCCCAGCCCCAACGTATGGAGTATGGCTTTGATTCAGAGGATAAAGGACTGGTCTTCCGTCTCGTCCGTGGAAACCTTTACGTTACAGCCGTTCATCTCCACCAGCATGTAGTCCGGCACGTTCGGGGAGGGGAAGTAGCGTTTGAAGAGGGGAAAGGACTCCAGGAAGGAAGTTTTTACGGCCGGATCCTCCACAATCCTGGCCTTTCCAGCGACTCGAATATGGACCATATCTTCAAAGGTCCATGCGGCTTCTACCCGGGGATTCGCGAGGATCTGTGAGACCTTATCGGAATTGGTATAGGTACAGAAATGGAGTTTGCCCATGTGAAAACGAAGGGCAATAGGACGCACTCGCGGCTGATCTACATCCAGGGTTGCAAGGTAGCCAAAGGAGTCATCCCGGTTGATTCGTTCAAGAAAATCCTCTCGCGTCATGGTCTGTCTCCTTCTTCCGAATGGCCGACCTGCCGAAGGATCCATGCAAAGTCAAAGGCGTCTTCCCGGAGCGCATCATACCGTCCCGATGCACCGCCATGGCCCGCATCCATGTTGGTTACGAGAAGGAGCTCGTTATGATCTGTCTTGAGGCTCCGGAGCCGGGCGACATACTTCGCAGGTTCCCAGAACATGACCTGGCTGTCAAAGAGGGACGTTTTCACGAGGATTGCCGGATAATCCTTAGCCTCGAGATTCGTATAAGGGCAGTAGGATCGAATGTATGCAAAAGCTTCCGGTTCATTCGGATTCCCCCATTCCAGGTATTCCTCCGTTGTCAGCGGAAGATCGGGATTCAGCATGGTGTTGATCACATCCACAAAGGGAACGTACGTTACAATCGATTTGAAGAGGTCGGGCCTCATGTTGGTGATTGCCCCCATGAGGAGACCGCCTGCGCTACCCCCGGTGGCCACGAGAAGATCTGGATTTGTGTAACCGGCAGATATGAGATGTTCGGCACAGGCGATAAAGTCTGTGAATGTGTTTTTTTTGTGCATCAGCTTCCCGTCTTCGTACCACAGTTTCCCCATTTCGTCTCCACCCCGAACGTGAGCCAGAGCGAAGATGACACCTCGATCGAGCAGGCTGAAATAGCGGGGCCGGAAGACGGCCGGCCGGGCAAAGCCGTAGGCGCCGTAGCCATCCAGAACCAGGGGATGAGCCTCGGGTGGATGAATATCGTTTCGGCGTATCAGAGTGATGGGGACTTCCTTCCCATCGGAAGTCTTTGCCCAGATCCGTTCCAGAGTGTAGCGGGCAGGATCATAGTGGGGTACTTCTTTTTGCTTCAGGAGGGTTTTTTCCCGGGTGCTCACCCGGTATTCGAAGGTACTTTCCGGTGTCAGAGGGGACTCATAGGAGAATCGATAGACTGGAGTATTAAAGACTTCATTCTGATCGGGATAGAGAGCGAAGGCTTCCTCTTCGAAGGTGATGCCGTGAGACTCCCCCGTGGTGAAATTCAGGATCCGGAGGTTCTGCAGGGCCCTCGATTTTTCCCGTACGACCATGAATTCCTGAAAGAGATCAAATCCTTCGATCATGACATCGGCCCGATGGGGAACCACTTCAACCCAGTGATCCATGGATGGCTGTGTGACGGGCGTCTTCACAATCCGATAATTTTCCGCCCCTCGATTGGTCTGGATGAAAAACTCTCCATTCCGGTGGTCGACAAGGTATTCATGGCCGAGTTCCCGTGGAAGGATTAATGTCCATTTCTCTCCGGGGCGATCTGCGGGTATATAGCGATATTCCGTTGTGCTTGAGGCATAAGATACAAGAAAAATATACTTTCCATCCCGGCTCCGGGTAACCCACGCCCGGAATCGGTCATCCGGTTCATCGTAGATCAGGTCGTCTTCCTCGGATTGGAGACGGTGGCTGTGCACGGTGTCGGGCCGTTTCGTTTCGTCTTCCCGCGTGTAGTAAAGGGTCCGGGAATCAGCGGCCCAGACGGCAGACTCCACATGATCGATCCGGTCCGGATAGATCTCTCCGGTTTCAAGGTTTTTCACGAAGAGGGTGTATTCCCGAAATCCCCGGGTATCCAGAGAATAGGCCAGCAGCTTCTCGTTGTCACTGACTTCAAAGAGCCCCAGTCCAAGGAACGGCTGCCCCTCTGCCAGCTCATTCAGATCGAGAAGAATCTCCTCTTTTCCGTCCGAACCATGCTTTTTCCGGCAGTAGATCGGGTATTGTTTTCCCTTTTCCGTTCGGTCGTAATAGTCATAATTCCCTTTGGGGTAAGGGACGGTCAGGTCGGTTTCCTTCATCCGGGAAACCATTTCCCGGTAAAGAGTCTCCTGAAGGTTCTCCGTTCCCTTCATTATGGTTTCGGCATAATCATTTTCATCCTTGAGATACTGAAGAACTTCGGGGTCTTCCCGATCCTGGAGCCAGCGGTAGTTGTCAACGCGGGTCTGCCCGAGGTGGGTCAGTTTTACGGGGATCTTTTTGGCGATGGGAGGGGAGGGAATTCCCTGGTTTCCCTTGCATGCGAAGGAAGAAAGAATCGACAGAACGAATAAAAATCTGAGAATAGGTTTCCAGTCGGTTCGTAGGTTCATGGCTGAATTATCTCAGAAAGACAACCGCTGCGAAAGATCTGCCCGATCTGCGAATTATCTTTTGCCGGGGGGTAATGAATTCTTAATTTACCAGGTAAGGATGAAGAAGTTTCAGACTGTCCGTGAAAATTTATGGGTCGATCCTGCCCGCAGGTAGGCGTCGAAGGGCATGGCAATATTGCGGACCAGGAGCCGTCCCAGGGGACGTACACGGATTTCCCGATCGGTCAGAGCGATGAGTCCGTCCGCTTCCAGAGGCTTCAGGTCCTCCAGTTCAGGGGCGAAGGTCGATTCAAAATCCAAACCGTAGTCGTCTTCGATTTCGTCGAACTTCAAAACGAAGTGGCACATGAGCCGCGTGATCAGGTCCCGGCGCATCACATCGTCGTCGGTCAGCTCCACACCCCTGAACACGGCAAGGCCCGTCTCTTCAATCCGCCGCTGATACGATTCAAGTTCCTTTTCGTTTTGAGCATAGGTGTTTCCCACCATGGAGATGGAGGAGACTCCAAAGGCAAAGAGGTCGGCTCCCGATTTTGTGGTATATCCCTGAAAGTTTCGATAGAGGGTCCGATCTTTCAGGGCCAGGGTGAGTTCATCCTCCGGTTTGGCGAAGTGGTCCATCCCGATAAAGACATACCCGGCGGACGTGAACTTTTCCACTACCATTTCCAGGATCCGGAGCTTTTCCATCGGGGAAGGCATGGCTTCTCCCTCAATAGCCCGCTGGTGCTTGATCATTTCGGGAAGGTAGGCGAAGTTGAAAACGGCGATCCGGTCCGGATCGATCTCAATGATCTTGTCCACCGTGGTCTCAAACTCCTCCCGGTTCTGATAAGGAAGACCGTAGATCAGGTCGACATTGATGCTCTCGAATTTCAATCCACGGCACATGGAGATCGTATGCCGTGTCAGTTCTTCGCTCTGAATGCGGTGGACAGCCTGTTGAACGCGAGGATCAAAGTCCTGGATACCCATGGATATACGGTTAAACCCGCATTCAGCCAGGGCCCGGAGATGTTCGTCAGTGCATTCCCTTGGATCGATTTCGATCCCGATCTCCGCGTCGTCCGCGAAGGTGAATCGTTCCCGGATCCCGTTCATGAGTTTGCGAATGAGATCGGGCGACAGGTAGGTGGGTGTACCGCCGCCCCAGTGCAGCTGAACCACGGGCCGTGACGGATCCAGGGTTTTCAGGACTTCATCCATTTCCCGGTGGAGCAGATCCACGTAGGGATGGGTCAGTTCTTCATGTTTTGTGTAGACGACATTACAGCCGCAGAAGTAACAGACTGACCGGCAGAAGGGAATGTGCACGTAGAGGGAGAGAGGACGGGAAGGATCGTTCTCCTGGGAGGTCAGGATTGTTTTCCTGTGAGTGTCCGAGTTGTACGCCGTCGTGAAGTTGGGAGCCGTCGGATACGAGGTGTAACGAGGACCCGGCTTGTCGTATTTCAGGATCAGGTCGAAGTTGAATTCGGGTTTCTGCCAGCGGGTTTCCATCGTTATCGGCTCTGAACGTATTTGACGAGAAATTCGACATTCTCCACCGGTGTCTTGGGAAGGACGCCATGGCCCAGGTTGAAGATGTGGGGATGTCCCTTCATTTCGCCCAAAATCCTGTCCGTCTCCTTCCGGATCGAGTCCTGGGAGGAGAAGAGAATTGCGGAATCGAGATTTCCCTGGAGGGGAAGACGGCCTTTTGTTGCCTCCAGTACCTTTGTCATGGGTTCATGCCAGCCGACGGAGACTGCCGTTGCGCCCGTTTCCGGGAAGAGTTCGGAAAGATGAGCTCCGTTCAGAAGGAAATAGACGACGGGGACGTGATCCCGGAGGCGCTCCGTGATGGACTGGACAAAGGGAAGCGCAAAATTCTTATATGCATCATAGGTGAGGCAGCCGCCCCAGGAGTCGAAGATCTGAACGACTTCCGCTCCGGCTTCCGCCTGGGCTTCGAGGAAGATCGCAACGGTGTCTGCGAAGTGTTTCATGATCTGAACGAAGGACTCCGGCTCCCTGTACATCCACTCTTTCGTTTTCAGAAAGTGTTTACTGGAGCCTCCTTCAATGGCGTACGACGCCAGGGTGAAGGGCGCTCCCGCAAACCCGAAAAGGGTGCAGGAGGGGGGAAGCTGGGCCCGCAGGGAACGGATCGTGTCCAGAACAAAGGGTAGATCCCGACCTGGATGTGGAATGGACAGAGACCGAAGTTGACTTACCGACGTCAACGGCTGGACGATGGGACCGGTACCCTCTTCGAAGCGAACGTCCAGCCCCATGGGAGGAAGGCAAATCAGGATGTCAGAGAAGAGGATCGCGGCATCCATGCCGAATTTCCGGATGGGCTGAAGGGTTACCTCCGTCGCCACTTCGGGAATTCTGCACATGTCCATGAATTCGTGATTCTTCCGAATCGCCTGATATTCATCCATATACCGCCCGGCCTGGCGCATCAGCCACACAGGCGGAGGGGAAACTGGTTCACCGTTCAATACGCGTAAAATCTTCTTCATGGCGCAATTGTACCATGTGCACTCAGGCTTTCTCTGCGTTGACCGGAAGGATAGATGCGTGCTAGGTTGCCGTGTATGAATACCATGTGCTCCATTCAACGATTGGATCTCTCTGCCTATTCCTGGGAGGATGCCCGGGGATGGGGACTGAACCTTCTGAAGGCCTCTCTGGGAACCGATCCGACCATCGGGGATCTCCATGTGGTCTCCATGGAGCCAGGTTCTGTGAGGGGAAACCATTTCCACGATGCGGGAGTTGAATGGCTCCTTATTCTGAACGGTCCGGTGGATGTAATTTGGAGCAAGCCTTCAGGAACATCGCAAAAGGAGCGGATCATAGAATTTCCTGCCCTGTACAGGATTCCCCCCGGTGTAGCCCACGCAGTGATCAATGTCTCCGCAGGTGTTGTCTTTCTGGTGGCCGTGGGGGATCAGGGGGAACGGGAAACCCGTCCCTGTACTCTGGTTGAAGGAGTGCAGACTATCTCTCAGGGCTGAAGAACCTCTTGAAAAATATCGATGTAGGTCTCAGCAACCTCTTTCCAGGAGGGTAGCGATACGGGAACTTCTTTGCCGGGGCGGACATTCATCATGTATTGGATTCCGGTGAGGATGGCGGAGGGCGAGGTGTCCACAATGTGACACTGTGGATGAGGATATTCCTGTGCCGCAGGAACGGGTGTCGATACTATGGGTGTGCCTGCGGTCAGGGCCTCAATGACAGGAAGCCCGAATCCTTCCTGCAGGGAGGGGAAGATAAACAGTCTTGCCCTCCGGTAGAGTTCCCATTTTGTCCGTTCGTCTACATATCCCAGGAAAAGGGTTCGATCACTCCCGCTGTATCTGGTTTTCCATCCCTTATCTCCCGCGATCACGAGGGGGGGAAGAGTGGGGTCGGAACTGTGGGCTTCCAGGAGAGAGTGCAGGTTTTTCCGGGGTTCCAGTGTGGATACTGTGAGAAGAAATTCTGACGGGAGGGGAGAGATGTCCGAAGGAGAGGGAAGAGGAACGGGGCGTCCGGGAGGGACGACGCCCACCCTGGGTCCCACTCCAGGGAAATAATGTCGGACGGAATCCCGGGTTGCGCGGCTTACGGCGATGATACGATCTGCACGATCAAAGGATCGATCATAGAAAGGAACCGTAGTGAGTCGGTTTTTCATGCGGTGCCATCCGGGGTGTTCGAGAGGTGTGATGTCGTGGACGATAAGGACGGAAGGAATACGGATGTTCCAGGGCAACACATTCAGGGGTGCAAGAAAGAGATCCACCTTCTCCTGATCAAGGATCCGCGGAAGAAAGCCGTGATAATAGATATTTCCCTTCAGAACCGGTCCCGTATGCCAGGTGGCCCGGATGGGAATGGGAAAGGGTGCGATTTCTCGGGGGAGAAAGATATGAAGATCGCAGAGGTGGCCAAGCTCAGTCAGGAGAAGAGCCAGATGCTGGCCGATCCCCGTCCGGGGCGGGTAGAGTGCCCGTCCGTCAACGGCAATCTTCACAGCTGCTCTCCAGCACGGAAAGAGTTTCCCTTGCCGCTTCTTCCCATTTGAATAAAGCCGCCTGCTTCCGCCCGGCCTTGCGATATTGTTCCTGAAGTGGTTTATGGGTCCATACGTCCATAATGACCTTTGCCAAAGCTTCAGGTGTGGGAGAGTCAACATAGGCACAGGCATCTCCCCCCACCTCCGTAAGGGAGGAGTTTCGTGCCGCAATCACGGGACATCCATTTGCCATGGCTTCAAGGAGTGGGAAACCGAAGCCCTCGTAATGACTGGGGAAGACAAAGAGATCGGCATTGTGGTAGAGATCGCCCAGTCTGGTGCGATTCACATAATTCAGATGGCGAATCGAGCCCGCATAGGGGTGGGCTCTCATCTTTGAGAGTGTTTCTTCGCTCTTCCAGCCAACCTTCCCGGCAATCACAAGCTTTCCCGGATACCCCTGCTGCTTTACGAGGGAAAAAGCATTCAAAAGGGAATCGAGGTTTTTCCGTGGCTCGATTGTGGACACGAAGAGCAGATAGGGACTCTGTTCCAGCGACCCGCCGGATGAACAGGGAGCGTCAAGGCCGGAAAGGACTTTTATCGTTTTTGATTCTGCACCCGGAAAATAGGAAGCGATGTCATTTCGTGTACTTTCCGATACTGCAATAATCCTGCTTGCATGGTAGATACTGGATGGCATCCTCGATTCCAGGAGATGGAGAGTCTCATTCTGGACAAATTCCGGAAAAACCTTGAAGGTCAGGTCGTGAATCGTAGGGACCATGTCGGGAGCTGCGCGTTCCATCCTTGAAGGAGGAAAGAAATTGGGGGCAAAGAGTACATCGTTTTGGTCCAGGATCTGGAAGAGAGGTTCGAATACCGCTTTGCAGATCAGGAGTATGACAGATCGGGGCAGGATCAGCCTGGATGGGATGCCGTGAGTGCGGAAGCGGACTCCCGGGAGATCAATGTCAACAAAAAGGCCGTCGCCCTCTTCTTCCATGCGGAACATGTGTCCGTAAAGATTTATGCGAACATCGGACCTTTGGGAAAGGTTGCGCAGAAGATGATAGGCGTACCAGCCGACTCCGGTCAAATTTTCGTAAAAGGGAAAGATATCCCAGGCTATGGTGAGAGGAAAAGATTCCCCCCGGCACCGTGCCTGGTGACGGCGGATCGAATCTCTCAACGTACCTGCAAGATCGCGGAAAATATGCAGGATAAATCGGGCGGTGTGATACAATCGACGAATCAATGAAGCCATATTATAGAACATTTTTCATGCTGTTCCTTCTGGCGGCGTGCGGACCCGCACCTGCTCCCACCCCGAAATCGATTGCTTCGTCCCACGTCCTATCCCCTGTGTCTGCGGACTGGCACCTCTTTACCCTCCTTACACCCCAGACACGCCGGCTCCTTTCAATTGTGATCGGAGATCGTGAAATCCCTTCCATTCCTCACTCCATTCACCTGGCGGGAAGGAAGCAGCATCTGCGGTTCATTGAGGCGCAGGGCGGAGTACTAACTTCGATGGCGGCATTTCTTCCCAATCCAGCCGGATGGGTGACGTGTAAGGAGAGTACCGCACCTCTGGCTAGGATTCGAACGGATGTCACTGCGGAAACCATCCAACTACCCCTTATTGGAAACGACATTCCTTTCCAGGAACCTGCTGATATGATCGCCTGGCTGGGTGATGGTTCGAACAACTGGAAAGGCCTTATCACCATCCGCAATAGAGGGCTTTTCTGGGAATTCCTGGGGGTCATGAATGCTGAATCCGGTGAAAATGCGGTTCATCACCCGGATGCCTCCCTTGTCTTTGTTGCACTTCCTGGTTCGGCCCTGGCCAACTGGCTGGGTTCGGGGGGGCGCAGGATTGACCTTGCTGTCTCTGAAGAAACCGCGATTCTAAAGGTCGGTTCTCATTCAGTTTCGGTAGGTGATGGCACGATTGTGTCGACCGGATCTCCCTCCTTCAGTCTCTTCGGTCATTACGATCGATCCAATCTGCGTCTTCCCGGAACACTTTCCCTGCCCGCTGCCGTTCACAGGGGACTTCGGGGGTTTGATTCTTTTGACATTCTGTGTGAAAATAGGGGGCCCCTGGAGGTTTGCAGGGGTAGGTTTGTATTAAAGGAGTTGTAAGATGTCCCAGTGGCGCGTCAACCTCTTGGACATCCCTTCCGAAGGTCTGCCTTTGGACGGGAAGATTGTCTTTGGGGAAGACCTAATCCATCCCGATCAGGAACTGACCATTCCGGAAGCCATGATGCGGGGTATCGTGAGAAAGATTTCCGGGGGATTTACCCTGCAGGGAAATCTTTCTTTTACCCTGGAGCTTCCCTGTTCCCGATGCCTGGAAAGTTATCCGCTGGCTCTATCGATTCCTTTTAATTATCGTCTGACCCGGGAACGGGATGACGATCCCGGCACCTGCACGTACGAGGATGACGCCGTCGTCCTGGACGAGATTATGGCGGAACTGGTTTTACTGAATGTTCCCATGAAGCCGCTCTGTTCCGAATCCTGCAAGGGGCTCTGCCCCAATTGCGGGATTAACCTGAATACAGGGTCCTGTTCATGCCAGCCGCCGACCGATCCACGCTGGGGCGCGCTGAAGAACCTAACATAAGAAGGAGAAGAAGATGCCAAATCCAAGACACAGGCATTCCAGAACAAGAGGAAGAAAACGTCAGGCCCACGATGCCCTTAAGGCCGTTCCGAGGACAGAATGTCCCCACTGCCATGAGCAGAAACTTCCTCACCACGTTTGTCCCCACTGTGGCCATTATCGAGGCCGGCAGGTGATGGAAGGCCAGGATACCATTTGAGAATCGCTGTAGATGCAATGGGGGGTGATTACGCCCCCCGGAATATCGTTGCCGGTGCCCTTGAAGCCGCCGAGCTGGGTATTCCCATAACTCTGGTTGGGAGGGAGGATGCCATCCTTTACCATCTCCCACCCTCTTCTCAGTGGCCTGCAGGACTACAGGTTGTCCATGCCCGGGATGTCGTGGGAATGGATGATCCTCCGACCTCGCCGCTGAAGAATAAAAAAGACAGCTCGGTGCGGGTCGCTGCGAACCTCGTCCGCAACGGTGAAGCCATGGCGCTTGTTACTGCTGGAAATACCGGGGCGGCCATGGTATGCGGGAAACTGGTGATCGGTGTCCTGCGAGGAGTAGACCGTCCTGCCCTCGCCACGATTCTTCCCAGCCTCCATGGACACGTCGTGGTCACGGATGTGGGAGCAAATGTCGAATGTAAGCCCCGAAACCTTCTGCAATTTGCCATTATGGGAAGTCTGTACACGGAGTCGATCCTGGGGATCCGTTCTCCCCGCATTGGACTTCTATCCAATGGGGAAGAAGAGACGAAAGGAACCGAACTGGTTCTTGAGGCTGCCCAGCTCATCAAGAAGACAAACCTCAACTTTATCGGAAACGTGGAGGGCAGGGATGTTTTTCTGGGGAAGGTCGACCTCGTGGTTACCGACGGATTTACGGGAAATATCATCCTGAAGGCGGCGGAAGGTCTTGGGGAAATGGTCGGAACCATGTTGAAGGAGTCGATCAAGGAAAGCCTTCCTGCCAGTTTCGGATATCTTTTGTCCAAGGGAGCCTTTAAAAAGTTTCAAAAGAGAGTGGATTATTCAGAATACGGGGGTGCGCCCCTTCTCGGAACGAATGGTGTCGCGATTATCTGCCACGGAAGATCTACCCCCAAAGCCATTCGAAACGCGATTCGAGTGGCCTTTGAGTATATTGACACGGGTTTGCATGACAAAATCGAGGTGAGTATGAAGGAATTCAGCCTCCTTGAAAAATTCCATATTCCCAAAGGATGGACCCATGAGCCGTAGAGCACGTATTGTAGAAACAGGCCATTGCCTGCCCGAAAAAGTCGTGACTAATTTTGACCTGGAGAAGATCGTCGATACCTCCGACGAGTGGATTACAACACGAAGCGGTATTCGAAGTCGTCACATTGCCCGGAAAGATGAACCCCTTTCTGATCTGGCCGTAACCGCTGCACGACAGGCCCTCGAAACAAGCGGTATTCCCCTGGATAAGCTCGATCTGATCATCCTGGCTACAGTAACCCAGGAACAGCTTTTCCCTGCGACCGCGTGCATGATTCAGCATAAGCTCGGTGTGAAGAATGCGGCCGCGATGGATATACAGGCCGGGTGTACCGGTTTTATTTATGCTCTTTCCATTGCGGATCAATTCATTCGATCGGGAAAGTATGACAACGCCCTCGTCATCGGTGGAGAGGTGTTATCCAGGTATGTGAACTGGAAAGATCGAAATACCTGCGTTCTCTTTGCCGACGGAGCGGGAGCGGTTGTGCTCCGGGCCGAAGAGGGGGAACGGGGTGTCCTGGAAACAGGTCTCTATGCCGATGGCAGTATGTATGACCTTCTTTCCATGCCGGGTGGAGGAAGTAATGCTCCCGCGAACAGGAAGGAAGAATTTGATCCCGATCTCTTCCATATCCATATGAAGGGGAACGAAACCTTCAAAATTGCAGTTCGGAGCCTGACCGACGTGAGCTTTGAAGTATTGAGCCGTCACGGACTGAACCCGACCGAAGTGGACTGGCTCTTTTTTCACCAGGCCAATGTCCGGATTATCCAGGCTGTCGCCGACCGTCTGGGAATTGATAACAGCAAGGCCTATATCAATATCGACCATGTAGGGAATACATCCGCCGGGTCGATCCCCATCGCTCTGGACGAGGCCAATAAAAAGGGTCTGATAAAACCTGGGGAGCTCATGCTTATGTCAGCGTTTGGAGCAGGCCTTACGTGGGGAGCCGCTCTGGTGAGGTGGTAGGATGAAAACCGCCCTGCTCTTCCCCGGTCAGGGAGCACAATTTACCGGGATGGGTTCCGACCTCTTTGCGGCCGACCCGAAATCCTCTGAATTACTGGAAATTGCCGATCGGACTCTTCATTTTCATCTTTCCGAATTGATCCGTAACGGACCGGAGGAGGAGCTTCAAAAAACAGCCAATACACAGCCCGGCATTCTTACGGTTTCTTCAGCTTTTGCTTCCTATCTCAAGCGCCATGGGTTAATGGCGGACATGGTGGCAGGGCACAGTCTCGGTGAATATTCAGCACTTGTTTATGCCGGGGCGATTACCTTTGAAGATGCTGTGAGAATGGTTCATCTTCGGGGAAAGTACATGCAGGAGGCTGTTCCCGAGAGGGAAGGCGCGATGGCGGCAATTCTGGGACTTACCAGCGATCAGGTTGTCACGATCTGCTCCAGAGCATCTGAAGCGGGCGTTGTCTGTGCTGCAAATTTCAATGCTCCAGAACAGACGGTAATCAGTGGATCGGCATCTGGAGTGGAGGCTGCAATCCAACTTGCCAGGGAAGAAGGAGCCAAGCGGGCCGTACCTTTAAAAGTTTCTGCTCCCTTTCATTCTCCGCTGATGGAGCTGGCCCGGGTTCGAATGACAGCGGTGTTGAATAACGTTTCTTTTTCGCGGCTCCGGATGCCCCTGGTGAACAACATCGACGCGATGCCCATTCAGGAGGGAGAGGCTGCCCGTGATGGACTCATCCGCCAGGTTGACGGTCCGGTCCGATGGGTTGAAACGATTCGCACAATGGCAAATGCGGGGGTGACGCGATATATAGAAGTTGCACCTGGAAAGGTCTTATCCGGTCTTGTCAAGCGTATTCAATCGGACGCGGAAGTGGTTTCTCTATCCACCTACGATGAAATGACACAATTCTTGGGAGGTACGTCATGAATATTGACCTGAAGGGAAAAAGAGCCCTGGTGACGGGCGGAGCTCGCGGGATTGGGGCCGCCATCGCAACCCAGCTTGCTGACTGTGGTGCAGACCTTCTTCTCCTCGATATTGAAGCCAGTGCCCTTGCTCAGAAGGTTGAGGAGTTAAGGCAGACAGGAGTGAAGGTATCGGGAATCCAGGCGGATATTACAAATTCCGAGCAGACGATCGAGCTCGTTCAATCAGATTATAAAGCCAACGGTGATTGTCTGATCCTGGTTCACAATGCAGGTCTGACAAGAGACAATCTTCTCATGCGGATGGGGGCCGATCAGTGGGATCTGGTGATGAAGGTTAATCTTTACCCTCTGCACTATCTGACGCAGGAGTGTCTCAGGCCGATGATGAAGGCCCGATGGGGAAGGGTGATCGCAATCAGTTCGGTTACGGGTCTTATGGGAAATCCGGGACAGTGTAACTATGCCGCCACAAAGGCCGGAGTGATCGGATTCATAAAATCTCTGGCCAGAGAGGTCGGTTCCAGAAATATTACCGCCAATGCGGTCGCGCCCGGTTTTATACGCACGCCCATGACGGAAAATCTCGAAGGGGATCAGATTGATCGTCTCAAGGATGCAATTTCACTCAAACGTCTCGGGGAACCCGAGGATATTGCCAGTGCTGTGACCTTTCTTGCCAGCCCGCTGGCGGACTATATCACCGGAACGGTTCTTAATGTCTCCGGTGGTCTTTACATGTAACCGGAAAGGCAGTACAATCCAAACGCTCGGGGCGTAGCGCAGCCTGGTAGCGCACACGGTTCGGGACCGTGTGGTCGGAGGTTCAAATCCTCTCGCCCCGACCATTATCTCCATTAAACAACGTGCACTAACCGCTAATGTGGCTGGAAGGCTCCATTCCGGGATTTGGCGCACCTCCCACACCCCGCCCTGCGGAGCAAATCCTCTCGCCCCGACCATTATCTCCATTAAACAACGTGCACTAACCGCTAATGTGGCTGGAAGGCTCCATTCCGGGATTTGGCGCACCTCCCACACCCCGCCCTGCGGAGCAAATCCTCTCGCCCCGACCATTATCTCCATTAAACAACGTGCACTAACCGCTAATGTGGCTGGAAGGCTCCATTCCGGGATTTGGCGCACCTCCCACACCCCGCCCTGCGGAGCAAATCCTCTCGCCCCGACCATTATCTCCATTAAACAACGTGCACTAACCGCTAATGTGGCTGGAAGGCTCCATTCCGGGATTTGGCGCACCTCCCACACCCCGCCCTGCGGAGCAAATCCTCTCGCCCCGACCATTATCTCCATTAAACAACGTGCACTAACCGCTAATGTGGCTGGAAGGCTCCATTCCGGGATTTGGCGCACCTCCCACACCCCGCCCTGCGGAGCAAATCCTCTCGCCCCGACCATTATCTCCATTAAACAACGTGCACTAACCGCTAATGTGGCTGGAAGGCTCCATTCCGGGATTTGGCGCACCTCCCACACCCCGCCCTGCGGAGCAAATCCTCTCGCCCGATTCTTCCCCCAACTCCACGGTGGACACAGGCTGCAAGGTTGGACGGTACCGCAGTGATTCAGATCCCCGGGAGGCACGTGTGCGTGTATACTAGTCCCATGCCCTTCCTTGTCTATACCGAAAATGAGGAATGGAAAGTCTGGTCGATCCCCGAAGGACAAACCAGCCTGGGACGAGACGATTCGGCAGATCTGATTCTCAGGTCCAATCACGTATCAAGGAACCATTGTGCTCTTTCCTTTGATAAGGATGGTCCCTGCATTGAGGATCTCGGCAGCAAGAATGGAACGATCGTCAACGATCAGAAGATCGATTCGGTTTACAGATTGAGAGATGGGGATGTGCTCAGGCTCGGGGACGTCATTTTAGTCTACATGGATGAGATCTCTGATCGCTTTTCCATCAGGATCGGACAGTGGAAGCTGGACCGCGACACGATGGAGCTTTCCCTGGAGAAAAAAGGTCCCCTTGGAAAATATTCAGAACTTCTGGAAAGTGTGCGAAAGAATTTTCCCGGAGATTACCAGGCTGTGCTGCACAGTGTAAATCAGCTGTTTCACTTTGAAGGGTCGGCATTCCTGAGAATTGAGGAAGGAACCGTTACCGTGGAGGGACTTGTCGCGGGAACGGGAGGCCTTCCTCTTTCCAGAGCCTATATTCGCGATCATCTGCGTCTGCAACGACCCGTACTTTCCTGCAGGATGGATTGGGAGGAAGGATCTACACTTTCTGAATCCTATGCTCAGGGGCTCTTACTTCTGCCCCTTCCGGGTGGATATGCATTCTATGGGGTCAGTAGAGAGGTGTTGACGATTTCTCCGGAGGAGTGTGGGCTTATTGCCGAAATCCTGGGGCTCTGCATCCGAAGCAAGATCTGGGGTGAGGAAGTGACCCGGCTCCGAAGGGAGACAGAACTTGTGAACCGGCAGGAGTCGAACAGAGAATTCGCATTTATCGGGTCGGCTCCATCTATGGTTGAAGTCCTTAAAACCATGAGATCCGCTCTTGAGTCCGATGCTACGATTCTGATCACGGGAGAATCAGGAACGGGAAAGGGACTCCTTGCCCGCATGATCCATTCACTCTCCCCCCGCCGGGATTTTGGATTTGTTGCAATCAATTGCAGTGCCATTCCGGATACGCTCTTCGAGGCGGAAATGTTTGGGACCGTCAAGGGTGCAGCTACAGATGTTCGGGAGCGTGAAGGATATTTCATTCTGGCAGATCGGGGGACACTCTTTCTGGATGAGATATCCAACCTATCTCCGGCCGGACAGGCCAAACTCCTCAAAGCTATAGAAGAAAAGTGGATTCTTCCCGTGGGGGCGACAATACCAAGAAAAATTGATACCAGAATTCTTGTGGCTTCCAACGCGAATCTAAAACAGCTGGTTGATGAAAAGAAGTTCAGAAACGATCTTTATTACCGCCTCAATATCCTGGAACTGGCCATTCCTCCCCTTCGAGAACGTCGAGAGGATATCCTGTTGCTCGCCGACTACTTTCTCAAAGACCTGGCCCGCCAGTACCGTCAGGCACCGCCGCGTCTGGATGTGCAGGCGGCACGAATTCTTGAGTCGTATCCCTGGCCCGGGAATGTCCGTGAGTTGCGCAATATTATGGAACGGCTGGTTCTTCTCTTCCCCGATCATGCAGTACAGGAAAAGGATCTCTCCCCCCTTCTCAAGCCAGTTGGCAACAAGGGGGATGTATTTGCCTTTTCGGAATCGATGTCATGGAAAGAATTCAAACACCGGTTGACAGGTATCTATCTCGAAAAAATTCTGGCACAGAATGACGGAAACATTCGTTGTGCCGCCAAAGCCGCAGGAATGACCTACCGCAACTTTCTCTACCTGTTGGACAAACAGAAGAAACCGTACCCGGAGGAAATGTAGGATTCTCCCTTACCCTGTCCCCATCGTTGTTATGCTGACCCCGGGACCGAAATCTGCTATCCTTATCGGGTATCAGGAAAAAACAAGGAGGAACATAACATGGAAATTTCGAAGATCGCCGTAATGGGAACAGGTACCATGGGGCGGGGGATTGTCCAGGTGGCCGCCGCCGCCGGTTACACTGTCTTTGCTGTGGATGTGGCGCAGGATATTCTTGCGAAATCACAGCAGAGAATCGAAGCGGGTATTGCCAAGTGGGTTGAAAAAGGGAAAATTACAGAGGATGCAGGCAAAGCCATGGCTTCCGCCATTACCTATACGACCGACCTTCACCAGATTTCCGACGTTGACCTGGTTGTTGAAGCGATTGTGGAACAAGTCGAGATCAAGGTCGAGCTCTTCTCAACCCTGGATACGATCTGCAAGCCGGAAACGATCCTGGCATCCAACACGTCCTCCATCTCCATTACTCAGCTGGCTGCGGCGACCCATCGTCCCGGGCAGGTGATCGGGATGCATTTTATGAATCCCGTCCCTCTGATGAAGCTCGTCGAGATCATACGGGGTCTGGAAACTTCAGATGATACCTATAGGATCGTCCAGTCAGCTTCAGAAAAGATGGGCAAGACACCGGTAGAAGTGAATGATTCCGCCGGATTTGTTTCGAACAGGGTTTTAATGCCCATGATTAATGAGGCCATCTTCTGCCTGTATGAGGGAGTGGGGACGGCCGAGGCCATCGATACGGTCATGAAACTTGGCATGAATCATCCCATGGGTCCTCTGGCCCTGGCGGATCTGATCGGACTTGACGTTTGTCTGGATATTCTTCATGTCCTCTATGAAGAGTTCAAAGACCCGAAGTATCGTCCATGCCCTCTTCTGGTGAAGATGGTACGGGCGGGAAAACTGGGGAAAAAGACCGGACAGGGATTCTATTCCTACGGAGGCTAATATGTACTGCCAGGTGTGCGGAGCGCGCAACGGGGATGATGCGGAATATTGTCACCGTTGCCGTTCCCTCCTCCTGATCCTTTCGGGTCCGGATCAGGGAGACGATTTCTTTGGGAGCGTCCCGATTGAAGAACATCTCCTTGAGCGGATCTCCGCTCTGGAGGATAAAGTTCTGAGAATGGAAGAAGCACTTTATGCCATGCTCCAGAGTCTCCGGTCTCAGGATCAGAGCCTGCTGGCAGGCCAGGCGGGTCTGCAGGCTATCCGGGACATCCTGGAAGAAAAGGGTGTGCTTGAAGGAGATAGTTTCCTTAAAGTATGGGAAGACCGATTGAACACGCAGGTTCTTTCCAGAGAGCGGGCAGAAAAGGTCGAAGATCGGCTGGAGCAGATTAAAACGGCTTTCGGCGGTCAGAGTGAAGATGAATTTGTACAGTACCTTCTTGACGCTGTGAAAGCATTTGATGCGTCTGATGATCTTCGCGGATTTAAACATCTCGGAGCAGCCAGTAAGCTGGATCGAAAAAATGTAGAACTGCTTTCCCTGATTGGTGAACTGCATACGCTTTCTGGAAACTACCGGGAAGCTCGCGTTTACCTTGAACGAGCCAGGAAACTGGATCCGCGCAACTTTCAGGTGAATTTCAACCTGGCGCTGGGCAGATTTTACGATGGAGATCTGGCCGGCGCTCAGTCCAATCTCGAGATATGTCTACAGAACAACCTGAACCCTTTCCTTGTTCATTTTACCCTCGGGATGCTCCATTTTCATGAAGGAAATTATCCGGAAGCAGAGATTTACCTGTCCATAGCCTATGAGGCAAGGCGGCACCCCCAGGTATCGATGATGCTCGGAACAGTACTCTATGAACTGGGTAAGGCAAGGGATGCAATTCGAGTGTTAAAAGATACGGTAGAAGAGGATCCGGGAAATGAAGAGGCGCGATTTTTGCTGGGTCTTTGCTACCTTGACCGGAACTGGACACAAAAAGCCGCACAGGAATTTCGACGAGCCCTGAAGGCGAATCCCGGCCGGATGGAGATCCAGCAGGCCCTTTTAATGAGCAGAGTCTGGAAGGAACTGGCCGGAATCCCTGAAACCACTCAAGCTGGGCGTCTTTGCCATCAGGCAGATGAATTGTTGGCCAGCGGCAAGGTAAAACAAGCCTTGCGACTTTTCCGTAAGGCCATAGAAAGTGATCCGGAAAATCACTCCATTGCCGTGGGTTATGTCGTAGCGGCACTGCAGGCGCGCCAATACCCTCTTGTTTTAAGCCTGTGCCAGAGACTTCTGCGGATGGATCTGCCTGAAGTGCTGTCGGCTCCCCTCTATGCTGCTCTTCTATACGCGCTGCGTGGATTGGAACGTCATCATGACGGTGTCCGTTTTGCCCGGGAGATGGAACGTCACACCCATGTTCCCTATGCCAGAACCATTGCCAATATGGAGCTGGCCTATCATCTGGCACAACTGGGACGGGAACTGGATGAGGCATACTTGCGGGCTCGCGAAGCTCTCAAAGGGGCACCTGATGAGCTGGTGGGGGAGTGTTATGATACGCTGGGCTGGGTTTCCTTCAAAATGGGGAAGCTGGAAGAAGCCCATAAAAATCTCAAACGTTCCGTGAAAGTTCAGGCCAATCCGCACAATCTTCTTCATCTCGGTATGGTTTGCCTCCAGATGGGAAGACGGGATGAAGCGAGACAATCTTTCCAGAACGCAAGAAAGAGTAAGGACCGTGCAACCGATGTTCACCGTGTCCTGTGGGATCATCTTAAGAATGGTTTGAGGAGAAAAGAACGATGAAATATTCCCGGTTTTTTATTCCCACATTGCGGGAAGCGCCGGCTGAAGCTGAGGTTGTATCCCATGGATTGATGCTCAGAGCCGGAATGATCCAGAAAGTGGCTGCCGGTATCTATGATTACCTTCCCCTCGGTCTGCGAAGCATAAAGAAACTGGAAGCTATCATCAGAGAGGAAATGAATGGAATTGGGGGAGCCGAACTTCTCATGCCCGCCATTTCCCCCTCTGAATTATGGGTTGAAAGTGGACGATGGTTTCAGTACGGGAAGGAATTGCTTCGGATGCAGGATCGCCACGACCGTGAATTCTGTTTCGGACCCACCCATGAAGAGGTGATCACGGATATCGTAAGAAAACATGTCCGGTCCTATCGTCAGCTTCCCATCACGTTATACCAGATTCAAACCAAATTCCGGGATGAAATTCGACCCCGGTTTGGTCTGATGCGCGGTCGTGAATTCATAATGAAAGATGCCTATTCCTTCCATGCAACCCGCGAATCCCTGGACGAGACCTATCAGGATATGCATCGGGCCTATTGTCGAATCTTTGAACGGTGTCGCCTGGACTACACGCGGGTGGAAGCTGATACAGGTTCCATTGGCGGAAGCGAATCGCATGAGTTTATGGTTCTGGCTGGAACAGGGGAGGATGTAGTATTCCATTGCCCCTCCTGTGGCTATGGCGCGAACGCGGAAAAGGCGGAGACTGCCGGAATCGGTGTTCCCCTTGCACCACACAGTAAAAACCAGGCCGTTCAGGAGGTACCGACACCGGGTGTCCACACCGTGGAAGAAGTTGCGGCCTTTCTGAATGTACCGTTAACCGAAATCATCAAGACGCTGATACTGGAGACGGACAGGGAATTTGTGGCAGTGCTCATCCGGGGAGATCGGGAAGTGAACGAAATCAAGGTCAAAAACTACCTTGGATGCAGCCACATTCAGATGGCCGGACCCGATAAGATCGAAAAGCTTACCGGGGGACCGGTTGGGTTTTCCGGTCCCGTTGGTTTGAAGGGGGTAAGGATTCTGGCTGATCTGAGCCTTGAGGGTATGAAAGATGGTGTTTCGGGAGGGAATCGATTGGATACTCACCTTCTCCATGTCGACCTGGAACGGGATGTTTCAATCGAGGACTGGGCCGATTTTCGCATGGCGGCAGAAGGAGATCCCTGTCCACGATGCGGGGCTTCCCTGACGATGTTCCGGGGAATTGAAGTCGGTCATATCTTCAAGCTGGGCACCAAATACTCAGAACCCATGAAGTGCCTGTTTCTTGATGAGGCTCAGCAGGAACAATCCATGATTATGGGGTGTTACGGCTTAGGGGTAGGAAGAACCGTTGCCGCCGCCATCGAACAGAGCCACGATGAAAAGGGCATTGTGTGGCCCATTCCTCTGGCTCCCTTTGTGACGACCGTCCTGCCGCTGAACCCGAATGATTCCAGTGTGGCAGATCGAGCTGAGAAATATTACCAGGACCTTCAGGCCAGGGGCATGGATGCGCTCCATGACGATCGAAATGAGCGGGCAGGGATAAAATTTCATGACGCTGAACTGATGGGCATTCCCTTTCAGCTGATTGTAGGTTCCAGAGGGCTGGAGCGGGAAACTGTCGAAATTGGCATCCGAAAAACAGGGGAGAAAATTGAGGTTCATCAAAATGATGCAATTCAGAAAATTTCGGAACTTATCGAAGATTAGTTTCATCATTTGCGTACTTTTTTTTCTGGGAGCCTGCGCGTCGACGGATGTTGCGGAGTCGCTGGAGATTGCGGTCTCCTATGGGTCAGGTATGGCCCAGCAAAAAGTCTTGCTTTCCGGCCTGAGGATTCATACGGAAACCTTCACCCTGGATCTTGAGGAAAACCAGACCCTTGTGAACAGGTGGGATGGAAAGGTGTCCAGGGAGGCTTACCAGGCTCTTCTGACGCTTGTGACGTCAGATTCCTTTCCGACCGGGGAACACTATCTTGTGGATGCCCAACAGGGTGTGAAGAGCCACTGGATGGTTCGAATCGATAAGGATGGAACTCAAATTGGAACGTTTTTAATTTCAGGATTGTGTCCCGGTCAGGTCCATCAGGTGCTTCGAATTATCGAAAACCAGCTCCCGCCTTCGTACCGGTTTCCGCTTCCCATGAAAAAACCAGGATTATGATTCGGCGATCTGTTTTTTTCGGGTAACAAAAACCCGTTTATCTCCCTTTCGAACGGTAATTCTGGATCCATCTAAAAACTCCAGAAAAGGAATAACGTATTTCCGCGACAATCCCAGGACATTTTTCACATCGGCGACGCTGAATTCAGTCCACCCCTGATCCGTTAACCGCTGAACCAGGGAGTCAATGATTTCCCTGTGCAGGCAAAGGCCGCCTCCCAGACGAACGACGGATCCCTGTTTGACACCCAGAGAGAGAAGAGTTGTGCATTCTTTCTCCGATAATTTCAGAGTGGCGGGCAGGGTTGCCTGTTCCACGAATGTTCCCTGGGATTTCAGGTACTCCAGAAGCCGTTCAAGCTCGTCTGCACCTTCCCTGCAGGAAGTGGATGAAGGTTCAGGGTAGACTGCACCTCTCTCTACGGTGAAACCGGCCGCCTGGGCCAGGTACGTAATCAAGTCGTCATTGGTAAGGTGAAGACGAGTTCGGAGTTCAGAGATGGGGATCCCTTCCACCAGCGGGTTTGCTTTCCTGACCCGGTCAAGAGTATGGATCAACTTCGATTGAAGTGCCATAAGAGTATCCCCGTGATAATTTCGGCTTCCGATGGAAACCTCTGACGCGGGGGAGGGGTCGCGATCGTAGCTTTGATTCGCGAATCCCGAAATGTAGGGCCAATCATTTTGTGCAATGCCCCTGGGGCCGGCAACGGTAAGCCAGAGATCTCTCCATCCCCTGACATCCCCCTGTGGAAGGGATGCGATCGTTTCCATTGTATGTCGTCGGGGATGAAGCTTGGGGAGAGTCGTATCCAGAATGGTCCCGCCTCCGAGAAGAGTTTGTGGGGAATACTTCCGGATCACAATATGGTCTCCTCTCAGGGCAGGCAGGGGAGATTCAAGAAGGATCTGGAATCGCGAGATTCCAGGACGAAGGTGGAGGCGACCGAAGATCTCCCGGGTAAAATGGTGAACCCGGACCCGCTGGTTATCTTTCACGTCTTCGTAGAACCGCCCCTCAAGAAGGATCGTTCGTGTATTCGGATAGGATTCAGAAACCAGGATTTGACCCCGTTCAAGGTTCTCCAGTTCGAGCCCTGAGAGATTGGCGGAGGTGCGTTCCGGAGCAACTGCCCGGTCTCGGATTTTTCCATGAACCTGCAGCGATCGGACTCGTACTTCGCGTCCTTCGGGAAGAAGAACAAGGCGATCCCCCGAAGAGATCGTTCCACGGACGAGTGATCCCGTTACCACAACGCCAATTCCTTTCAGGATAAAGGCTCGATCCAGCGGGAGGCGGGAAGGGTGGGACGTATCTGAGCGGGTTGACAATTCGGAAACAAATTGGATAAGGCGATCATGAAGATGCTGGATACCTGTACCGTCCCGGGCTGATGTGCGGATGATGGGAATCGGTTCGGGAAATTGGGACTGAAGGAAATCATTCACTTCTTCCTCTACCAGATCACTCAGTTCCTCATCCATGGTGTCGACTTTTGTGAGGGCGCAGAGTCCACTCGTTACTCCGAGTATTTTCAGTATTTCAACATGTTCAACAGTTTGAGGCTTGATTCCCTCTTCAGCAGATACTACAAGGAGAAACGCATCAACGCCCCCCGCTCCTGCCAGCATGTTTTTAATGAACTTCTCGTGTCCGGGAACATCCACAAAACCTATCTGCAGATCATCCTTCTGCATAAATGCAAATCCAAGATCAATGGTGATACCCCGCTCCTTTTCCTCTTTCCAACGATCGCAGTCAATTCCTGTCAGGGCTTTCAGGAGGGCGGTTTTTCCGTGGTCGACATGTCCCGCCGTCGCAAGGATGGCGCGCTTCATTGAATCGCAGTCAGAAAGGTAGAGACAAGCTCCGGATGGTAGGCCTTCCCCGACTGATCCTTGATGTGCATGATCGCATGGTCCCGCGTCAGGTGGCCCTTTCTCATGGGACCCGGCTGAATCATTGCATCGTAGGAAGAGCAAAGAAAGAGCAGGTTTTCGTTTGAAGGGACATTTTTCAAGGCGTACGGGTATCCGAGACCATCATATCGCTCGTGGTGATGCAGCACGAATGTTGCGGCACTTTGGAGATTTAATTCGCTCAGAATTTCATGACCCAGGATTGCATGGTTTTCAAGGAGTTCTCTATCCTCAAGGTCAAGCTCCTGGATGCGGTTTAAAAGCGAAAAGGGCAGCATGACTTTGCCGAGATCATGAAGCGTTGCAGCGACGACGAGATCATCCCCCGGATTCATTCCCATGTGCTGGCTTACCCTTTCCGTGAGATGTCTCGTGCGTCTTCCATGGCCGGTCTGGTTATAAAAATCTTTCCGATCTACCAGATGCTCCAGAACGACCAGAGATCGCCGTCCCAGTTCATTCTCCCTGAAGAACTGAATGGGCTCTTTTGACCCCATCGACTCACGAATGGAACGGAGAAACTCTCTGAGTATGCGCTGTTCTTCGAGGTCGCATCGAGAAGATGGCCTTTTAAAATAGTCTCGAACCGTGGAAAGCACATCGCTTTGTTCGCCCATCATGCGATGAAAGGTCAGACGGTGGGGCAGGAATCCTTCCGGATCCAGAGGTTCCTGATGATAGAGGATGGAACGCGCTTTTTCCCAGCGATTCAACGAAACCAGAGATTCAACCATGATTCCATAGGCCCGGCTGAGCAGTTCTCTGGAAAGGGGAATATTCAGAATCGTACTGAGAACATCCAGAGCACGCTGGTGTTCCTGCAGTGCGTTCATGCATTCGCTGATCCCGATCATGGAATGGACACGAAGTATATGAACCTCATCATCCTGGTTTGTGTTGTCAAGAATATGAAGGGCGTCCTGAAAGCGTTGAACGGCAATGTGATACTCGCTCTGAAGCTGATGAATACGGCCCAGGTCGAGAAAGATCTGATGCATGGCTACATGGGGAATCTCTCTGTTACGGCTGGCCTGGAGAGTTGTTTGAAGGAGGTGTTCTCCCTCAGGGAGGAATCCAAGATTGGTCGCTGTGACGGCAAGAAGATGGGCAATCTGAAACCAGTGGTCGTCGTGCAACCGTTTCCGCCAGTGCTCCATGAATCTCTTTGTGAGCTTGTAGGCCGAATAACAGTCCCCGAACCTGGTAAGGGTCTGATGAATTTTAATTAGACCTTCCACCAGGTGGGGAGTTGGTTTTCCTCTGAGACATTCCTGTTCCAGATGGACGATGAAGGTCTTATATTCGTCGAGCCGATTTCCGGATAATTCGGCAAAGGTACCGAATTCTTCAATCGTGCGTCGGGCTCGTGTACTTAGATCTTCCGCCGCCATCGTGGCCCCGAAGGTGTATCCTCGACAATAATTCCAAGGCTATCCAGTCTGGTCCGAATTTCATCCGCTTCCGCGAAGTTACGATTCTTTCTCGCCTCTTCTCTTCGCGATACAAGATTATCGATTTCATGGTCACTTTCGGTGGAACCTGCTGGAAGGATTCCCAGAACGGTATCCACTTGTTTCAACGTGGACAGACAGAGTGCTGCTCCTCCGGCGGAGAGGTCCCCTGTGTCGATCCATCCGTTCACCTTTCTGACAAAATTGAAGAGAGAAGCAAGGGCTTCTGCTGTATTGATGTCATTTTCCAGACAGGAGGTGTATTCCGAAAGGAAAGACGAGCATGCCTCTTCCGGGTACATCCCCTCCTGTCGTTCAGAGGAACGAACTTCTTCCAGACGGCGAATGAAGATGTCAAGTCGTTCCAGGGCTTTCTTGGCAGAGTCCAGTGCCGTGAAGGTGAAGTTAAGCTTTCTCCTGTAGGGTACCGAAAGGAGAAGATAACGAATGGACATGGGATCCCATCCCCGGGCGGTGAGGTCGCGGAGCGTATAGAAATTACCTTTGGATTTGGCCATTTTCTCGCCATCGACGATCAGGTGCTCTGCGTGCAGCCAGTAGCGCACAAAGGGCATGCCCGTGGCTCCCTCCGCCTGAGCAATCTCATTTTCATGATGAGGAAAGATGTTGTCTACGGCTCCTGTATGGATGTCGAACGTGTCTCCGAGATAAACAGAACTCATGGCTGAACATTCAATATGCCAGCCGGGGCGGCCTGGCCCAAGAGGAGTCTCCCATGTGGGTTCTCCTTCCTTTGTCTCTTTCCACAGAGCGAAATCTCTCACGTCCGCCTTTTCGTACTCATCGTGATCCACCCGGGCACCGGGTTGAACGGAATCGATATCAATTCCGCTGAGCTTCCCGTAGGAGGGGAACGTGGAGATTTTGAAATAGATCGATCCTCCCGAACGGTAGGTGTGGCCGCGGGCTTCCAGCTTCTGAATCATATCCACCATGGCGTCGATATGTTCCGTGGCTCTTGGATAAACGTGAGCTCTTTTGATGCCGACAAGATCGATGTCTTCAAAGAATGCTTCGGTGTATCGATCTGTAAATTCCTTCAGGGAGAGCCCCTGGGCGCTGGAATCCCGGATCGTTTTGTCATCGATATCGGTTATATTCATCACGTGGGTCACTTCATATCCGAGGAATTCCAGGGTTCTTCGAAGAACATCTTCCCAGATAAAGGTTCGAAGGTTCCCGATGTGAATATAGTTATAGACCGTCGGGCCGCAGGTGTAGAGCCCCACTTTCCCTGGCGTAAGGGGTTGGAATTCTTCCCGGGCTCTTCCCAGAGTGTTGGAAATGGATAATGTCATGCGCTCTTTGCCATCCGTTGAAGTTTTCGCTGAATCACTTTTTTCTGAAGCCCTGTAAGATGATCGATAAACAGGACACCATTCAGGTGGTCGATTTCATGGCAGAAGGCCCGTGCCAGTAAACCCTCCCCGGTGATTGTGAATGGTTTTCCCTGAAGATTTTGTGCCCGAACAGTCACCCGGCTGGGCCTCTCCAGGGAAGTCTGAATTCCCGGGATAGAAAGACAACCCTCCTCGCCGTCCTGTGTTCCCTCCGTTTGTGTGATCTCAGGATTGACCAGTACGATAAGAGAATCAGGATCTTCTCCGACGGTAATGTCGACAACGGCGACCTGCAGAGGCACATCCACCTGGTTTGCAGCAAGGCCGACGCCCGGTTCCGCGTACATGGTTTCTACCATGTCATGGACGAGACGTTTCAGCTCTTCATTAAACTCTTCGACTTTCGAACTTTTCATCCTCAGCGTAGGATGACCATAGATGATAATATCTCGAATGGCCATGAATTACTCCTTTTTCAACTTCGCCAGCATGGCCTCCACGGTATGTTCGGCCCGGCTTTCGAAAAATTGTCTCAACACCTCTTCAACACGGGGATGCCGGGCAATAATTTCATCCATCTTGGTGCGTGGAAATTCGAGAAGCTGACACTCTTCTGCCGTCGTGACCGTTGCCGTTCGCGGTTTTGAGGTCAGGAGGCTTCCTTCACCAAAAAAATCTCCCGGGCCCATGTCTGCAAGGTGGACTTCCTCACCTCCAGGAGCCCTGGTTGTCACCCTCACTTTTCCTTCCACAACAGCGAACATGGTTGTTCCGGTTTCTCCCTCCGTGATTACGGTGTTTCCTGGTTTCAGTTCAAGAAGTTCCACACCCTCCATCATGATTTCTTCCAGTTCTTCAGGTTTAAAGAGGGTAAAGAAGGGGGGGAGGGAGATTTCTGACCAGCTCTTTGTTGCCTTCAGGTCTTCGACCTCAGCTGCCAGGCTATGGGAGGTAGATCGCCCCCTGTCCGGTCTCAGCCGCTGAATTTTTTTCTGGATCGCCACAGCCTTGGCAACATATCCGTCTTCCATGTAGATCCGAACTACTCGTTCCAGGGCATCAACCGCGGGATCGATTGCTCCCGTCTGTTCAAGGCACTCAGCAAGTTTCATGTGAATGAAGGTGTTTTTCGGCTCATGTTCACAAAGATCCGTCAGCAGATCAATAGCCTGATCCAGTCTTCCTTCACGAATATGGGTGAGGTAATCGTCGTTGTCTTTTTTTCCTTTAAACAGGTCACGCAGGCCCATAATTACACTATAGCCCCTATCGGTTTGATGGTCAAGTTATTTGTTCGAGAGCAAGGACTTAAGCTTATTGTAAGACTGGTTCTCAACTTCCCTGTGAAGTGACTTTCCATGGCTGTCCATGGTGACTACGGCAGGAAAGTTTTTCACACGGAGTTCCCAGACCGCTTCGGGAGAACCAAATTGTTCCTTAAGATAGACATTACGTACCTCTTCCACACAGAGAGCATAAATCTGCGCCGCACCTCCAATGGCGTGAAGATAAACGGCTCCATGCTCCTTGCATGCCTGCAAAGTTTTTTCGCCCATTCCACCCTTTCCGATCACGGCGCGAATGGAAAATTCCTTAATAATATCTCCCTGATAGGGTTCTTCGCGAATTGAAGTCGTAGGACCGGCCGCCATGACCTGGTAAGTGCCGTCCTTTTCAACAACTACAGGACCGCAATGGTAAATGACTCCACCCTGGATTACATCGAGTTTTCCCCCATCATGGAGATACTTGTGGACGGCATCTCTTCCCGTGAAAAGGATTCCATTAAGAAGAACCGTATCTCCGACATGGAGATCCCGCACGTCTTTTTCTGAAAGGGGAAGGTTCAGGGATGTAATGTTTTTCTGACGGACCTCAAAAGTTTCCTCCATTTCGATCGGAGCGTCGAATTCTCCGGGTTCCTGGTAGAGCCATTCAACAACGGTTCCATCCGGTTTCATTACGGCGCCCCTCCGACGATATGCCCAGCACATGTAGGCCACCGAAACAAAAAAGCTGGCAGGGAGACGATTCAGCGTCCCGATTTTACAGCTGCCAAGAGTGAACTTTCCAGAAAACCCCATGGGGCCGATCGAAAGCTGATTGGCATCCGTTACAATGCGGGATTCCAGGGCAGCCAGTTCCGGGTTTGGGTTGCTGTCATCCAGCGGTCGCAGAAGCTGTGCTTTCGCATGTGCATACCCGTCGGCACGGTCGCCGCCAATACAGACGCCAAGAAATCCGGGACCGCACCCCTTTCCCTGTGCCTGATGAACCGCATCCATAACACAGGCATATACACCGTCCAGATCCCTCCCGACTTTCTTTTCGGCAATGACTGCGGGAAGCTTGTATTGAGTGCTCATATTTTCACAACCGCCGCCTTTCAACACAAGACGTACATCAACCGTTTCCTTATCCCATTGTTCAATATGAAAGGATGGGTGCCCCGGTCCTAAATTGTTGCCCGTGTTCTTGCCCGTGATGGAATCAACCGAGTTTTGTCGGAGATATCCGACAGCAGTCGCTTCTTCCACGGCTTCCCGGGCCGCCAGCTTAAACATGGCGTGGTCAAAATTTTTCGGGGCATGGACGTAAAAGCCGATGGTTCCAGTGTCCTGGCATATCGGAAGAGATCGCTTCTTGGCCAGTCCTACATTCTGGGCAATCATATCCATGGCAAACTCAGCCATGGTGTTGCCTTTATCCCAGGAAAGGCCTGTCTGCAGGACTTCATTCACATCGGGTGGAAGAAAGGCGCTGGTCCTTCGGATAAGTTCAATAAGATTCTTTTTCATCGTGTCATGGTGCATGGGGTATCTCCTTCCATTCGGATTGGTACAGTGTACACCTTTTCACAATTGGCTCTCAAGATCAATCATTCCTCTGATCCGGATGGCCCATCATTTCGAGGAAAGTCCTGTGATACACTTTTTGAATGCCTGTACTGGTAGCCCGGAAAGCAAGTTTTTGCATGGGGGTTCGTCGAGCACTTGATGCCGTTCTGGAAGCGCGCCGCCGGTATACTGGTGTGATTTATACCTATGGGCCGCTGATTCATAACCCCCAGGTGCTGGAAGTCCTGGCCAGAAATAATATTCGTCCTCTGGAACCCGGCGCGGCTCCCGGAAGTCCCGTAGTTATACGCGCTCACGGCATTACACCGGAAGAGCGAAAGGAACTTAAAGAACGAGGATTTGTCCTTGTCGATGCAACGTGCCCTCGAGTCGCGCAGGTACAGGCTCTTGCAAAGAGGGCCGCAGGGCAGGGGAAGACTGTGGTCATACTCGGAGACCGGGATCATGCAGAAGTGAAGGGTATCCTGGGATTCTGCAGATCAAAAGGATTTGTAATAGAGAAGGAATCTGACCTTTCCATGCTGGACCATGTGGAAGAGGGAGTGTTACTCTTTCAAACAACACTGAATCGTGAGTATGCCGATCGGATGACAGAATCCATCCGGAGGAAAGTGCCGGCAATCATTGTGCAGGACACTCTATGCGAAGCGACTGACCAGCGTCAGGCGGAGGCCAGGAGTCTCGCTCATCAGTGTGACGCGGTCATTGTCGTAGGCGGAAAATCCAGCGCCAATACGGCCCGTCTGGTCCAGGTGATAGAAGAAGAAAAATGTGCGGCTATTCACGTTGAAACGGAAGAAGACCTTCCCGGTGACGTGAAACGATACGCAAACATTGGCATTACTGCGGGTGCCTCCACACCCTACTGGCTTGTACACCGTGTGGAGGAGAAGGTGAGGGAAATTCAGCTGTCAGAATGGATGAAACCCATCTGGATGATTTTTAGTTTTCTTGTTCGAAGTTATCTCCTGAATGGCCTTGGCGCATTTGGTATCGCGTGGGCGATGGGAAAGCTGCTGGGAATGGGTACCGGAACTTTTCCTCTCCTGGCAGCGCTTTATATCTTCGGTATCCATGTCGTGAACGGCTACGGGCTGGAACATTCCATGGAAATCAATGAGCCCATGCAAAAAATATTTCTCGCAAGGTACCGGAAAGTTCTTTTACCAGCTGCGTTCCTTGCAACTCTTACACTCTTGATTCTTGCATCACAGTTCTCTCACCTGCTACTTTTTCTAACCAGCCTGGCTGTCCTTCTTGGAGCACTTTATCCACTCCCTATTCCGTTTCTACCTTTTAAACTGAAGGATCTCCCCGCTTCCAAAGACTTGTTTACATCTGCGGCCTGGGCCTTCTTTTCGGTACTACTTCCGGCCTGGATGACCCATACACTTACCCTGGACAGCTGGATTGCAACCCTGTGCATCTTCAGCCTTCTCTTTTCCCGGGCACTACTCTATGACATCAAAGATCTCCAGGGGGACAGGATGCTGGGACGGGAAACTATACCGGTGATCCTGGGTAGGAGAGGAGGTCAGATCTTCTCTATAGGCATGATCCTGGTCGGGACCATCCTGATATTTTTTCTGCCGGCACCATGCCTCATCCTTCTCGTATTGCCCTGTCATGCGCTCCTGGTTCATTATCTCTATCATGCAGGGTTCATAACAGGAGGGGTGAGGTTCAGTCTGGTCGTTGACGGACTCTTACCTTTTCTCCCCCTCCTCTTGACCTTTCAGGCCATGTAGGATATAGTTTGCCTCTATGGTTAAGCGAAAACTCAGCCGGAAGGAACTGAAGCAGGACGAAGTTCTAGGTTTTTTTCAGAAACTGGTCCATCAGTTCTCAAAATACCAGAAACACCTTCTTTATGGTGGGGTCTCGCTGGTTACAGTCGCTGTAATCATCTGGGGTGCCGTCTCCTTTCATCAGAGCCGCGAACGTCATGCGGCTGAGCTCTTCGCGAGCGCCCTGAAGGAAGACACGGTCGATCAGGATGTTCTCTCCCGTGTGGCTTCCAAGTACAAGAGTACGCATGCCGGCAGATCAGCATCTTTAATGCTCAGCCTTCGTGAAGAGGGTACTCCTGAAGACACGGTTCAGAAGCTGGAATCCCTTCTTCCAAAATTTCATGATCCTGCGTTAAAGGCCGCTGCTTATCGTGATGTTGTGGCAATGATGATGAATGAAAAGAAATTTGAGGAGGCCATTTCCTTTGTCGATGGTTCAGGGGATGAAGTGGGTGCTGATTTGAAACTGTTCCTTAAGGGCAGGATTGAAGAAGCAAGAGGTCGATCTGAGGAAGCTCGTCTCCTCTACGATGAACTGAACGAAACACACTCAGAGTCTCCCTATGCTGCCTTAGCAAGGACACGAGCCCAGTATCTGTAATCCAATGAAAGTATACATTCTGCTTCTTGATGGGGTCGGTGTCGGCTCCCAACCAGACAGCAGTGCGTTCGGTGACGAAGGCGCCAATACGTTGGAACATGTATTGAAAACTACAGGTGTCCATCTTCCGAACCTTGCCATGTTTGGTTTGCTCAGATACTCACCTGGAGAACCTGCAGGATTAGCTGCAGGAGGAAAACTTCAACAATTTTCAGCCGGAAAAGATACAATCAGTGGTCACTGGGAACTGATGGGAGTTGTAAATTCCGCAACCATGCCGGTGTATCCGGGCGGTTTCCCTGAGGATATTGTTCGGGCCTTTGAGAATCGGATCGGAAGAAATGTAATCGGAAACATTCCTGCCTCGGGAACAGAAATTCTTGTGACTCACGGACCAAAACATATGGAGACAGGAAATCCGATCCTCTATACTTCCGCAGACTCCGTTTTTCAGCTGGCTGCTCATGAGGATGTAATCCCTCTGGATGAACTGTATCAGATGTGTCGGCTTGCCCGGGATGAAATCCTGGTAGAGGAGCATGCTGTAGGAAGAGTCATTGCCCGACCCTTCACAGGGAAAGAGGGATCCTTTGTTCGTACCGCCAATCGAAGAGATTTTTCCCTCAGACCTCCACATCCAACGGTTCTGGATGTTCTGGTCAAGAAGGGATACAACGTAATGGGAATAGGAAAACTGGATGACATCTTCGGTGGAACGGGTTTTACGGAAGCTCGACATACCCGGGATAATGAAGAGGGATTGGAACTCCTACTTGAATCCATGAAGCTGCGACGCCACGATCTGGTATTTGTGAATCTTGTGCAATTCGATTCACACTGGGGACATCGGCGTGATCCTGATGGGTTTGCCCTGGGACTCAAGGAAGTGGATGAGGCACTACCTGACATCCTGGATGCTCTGGGCCGGGATGATATTCTGATCATTACGGCCGATCACGGTTGTGATCCCACCTTTCATGGAACGGATCACACAAGAGAATTTGTTCCCTGTTTGTTCTATGGCCGCTACTTTCAGCCTGCAGCTGACTTTGGGGCTGCCCCCATGGTGGCGCTGGCAGATACTCTTGCCGAAATGTACGGGATCGATTCCTGGCATGGATCCCAGAGTCTGGTTCCCATGATTATCGATCGACATCAGTTGAAAGAATTTGAACAATCCATTACTTCGATAATAGAAGAATCCGTTTCTGAATAATCGAACCATATCCTTTTGGCTCTCTTTTGCCTGATTCGGCTTCAGATGGGATAATAGAGTCAGTGTGAATTTGCGCGACTTTGTTCCGGAAGTCGTTCTACAGGGCGGCAATGCATTCCCATGGATGAAATGGCAGAGGGGAAGTGTGCTGTTTGCGGATGTTTCCGGATTCACCCCCATGTCGGAAGCTCTATCCACTCTGGGTGTGGAAGGGGCTGAAATCCTGACGGATATCCTGAATCGGTACTTTCAGGAGATGATCGCAATCATTCACCGTTACGGCGGTCAGGTGATGAAATTTGGAGGAGACGCGATCCTCTGTTTTTTCCCGGGAGAAAACTCACTCCATCGTACCCTCTATGCGGCTCAGCTCATGCAGGAAGTCATGCCGAAGTTCCAGTCTATCCGGACATCGGTGAAACGCTTTACATTAAGGATGAAGATTGGAATCGCCGAAGGAGATGTCCTTCTGGCTGGCGTAGGAGATCCTGGCATACGCTGTGACTATGTCTTCGCGGGTACTCCGGTGGATCTGACTTCAGACGCCGAACATCACGCGGAGGCAGGGGATATTGTACTTGCAAGCCAAACAAAACCAGCCATTCCAGGGCTTCAAGTATCCCGGATTGAGGGTGCCTATTACTTGATCAGGCATATTCCAGAATGTGATCCAATGAAACAGGAGAGAATAATCGCGAGAGACAAAGATACGAAAACAAGTCTCATACAATCCTACCTCATCTCTGAAGTTTTTGAATTGGTCTCAAGAGGTTATCATTCTCACGTAGGGGCACTTTTAAGTATTGTTCCAGTGTTTCTTCAGTTCAAGGGTTTTTCCTACTCGAAAAAGGGATTTCACCTTGAGATGTTTGATGATTTTTTCCGAACCGTCATGGAAATCACCCACCGGTACGAAGGGAGATTGAATCGAATTAGTATGGGTGATAAAGGAAGCACTTTTTTTATTCTTTTTGGTGCCCCAAAGGCATTGGAGAGGAAAGAAGAACTTGCTTCCCAATGGGCACTCGATGTTAAAAAGATGATTGCGGATAGATTTTCCCATGTATCTTTTTCTGTGGGAATGAATTCAGGGCGTGTATTTGCAGGAATTGTCGGGGGGGCGCACCGATGGGAATACACTGTAATGGGAGATGCGGTTAATTTTTCCGCCCGAATAATGCAGGGAGCAAAACAATGGCAATTATGTGCAAGCCAGACGTTCTATGAACATGCTTCTTCAAATTATGAATTCCGTGAATTAGGTTTTAGAACCTTTAAAGGTAAAAAGGACCCCTTATTAACATATTTCATACAGGGAAAGTGTTTGGAAAATAATGAATGGAGCGGAGATAAGAAGTACCATCTAGTCGGTCGGGAAAAGGTTTTCCAATTTTTAGAACAGAAATCAATAAATGTTGAAAAGGGAAAACCTTCAATGGTTCTTTTACAGGGACCCGCAGGAATTGGAAAATCGTTTCTTATTCGTCATCTGATGAACAGACTGTCTACTTGCGAGTGGCGAATTATAACCACAAGAGGAGAAATAACTGCACAGACTCGATCCTATAAACCTTGGAAAGATCTGATCAGACAGATCGTACCTGACGGAATTAATGGAATACAGAGCTGTGAATCTTACCTGTCCGCGATCAATTCGGAATTAACAGAGTCAGCAAGCCTTTTATCTGAATTTCTCGAGTATACCGTTTCAGATGTGAGTACATCGAATTTGGACCCTAGAACACGAAAGAAAAGGCTTCACCATCTTATCAGCAGGATTCTTCTGGATGTCATAAAGGAGAAACCCGGGCTTGTCATCTTTGAGAATATGCATTGGTGGGATGCTTCATCCATGGAATTGTTGGAAGACTTTCTAAGCCACCTGAGAGTTCATCGTATTTTCATTGTTGGGATAGCACGTGATGATTGGGACGCTTACACGATCCGCTCTCGGCCAATCGTTGAATGTGTTAATCTGGAGGCCCTTCATCATAATGCAATTAAGGATCTTATTGGAGAAATTCTTAAATTCGAGCCCCACGAGGACCTGTTATCTTTTGTAAAAGATAGAACGAAAGGAAATCCCCTTTACATTGAAAATTTATTGACGTACCTCTCAAAAGAGAAGAAGCTGGAAAAGCGGCTGGATCGATGGTTTCTAAAAAGGGGAGAAGAGGGAACCGTTTCCCTGTCTGGTAGTGGGATCATTCTGGCTCAAATTAGCCAGCTCCCCCTGGAGGAAAGAATTTTACTTCAGTTTGCATCTTGTATTGGTAACACCTTTTCCCTTGACATTCTTTCTTGTGCAAAGCAAATTAGCCAAAACGATAAGAGAATAGAGGGACTAAAGAGAAAAGGAATACTGGAAGATTTAGGAGCTGGTTCCTTACAATTTACACATAACATTATTCAGGAAACAATATACTCAACACTTCCTAAGAAAATTCGAAGTCGTTACCACTTTTTGATTGCAAAGGCGATTGAATCAATAAATTCAAAGGATTTAGAAACATATTTCCCAAATCTTTCAAACCACTACTACCTTGCGGGTAAACAGAAAGAAGCAAGAGAATATGCCATTTGCGCGGCCGAACATATGGTTGCTCATTATGCTTATCCGGAAGCGCATCTCTATTTTTCCAGAGCCTTTTCTTTACTAACCAGGACCCGAGACCAGAGAAAATGGTCTGTTGGATTACAATTAGGGGATATTCAGCTGAAGTTGGGAAAATTACAGGAGACCGTCGATCTTTCAATCAAAATACGGCATAGTGCTAGGCGGAAAAAATTAAAAGAAATCCAGTTGCGCGCCAGAATATTAGAGTATGATGCCCAAAAAAGGTCTGGTGATTATTCGTATCAAGATCAGGCTGTGAAAATAATTAATAAGATACGCGATATAAAACTCAAAAATCACTTAGATTATCTTATCTCAGAAACATACTTCAGACAGGGTAATTTTAAAGTTGCTAAAGCGCACTTTACAAGATTGATACAAACAGATATTGAGTTTGTCAGTCTAGATGATGTTTTGTCAGCTTATACGTTTTTAGGTACTTTACTGGGTAGGCAGCGGGATTATGAGGCAGCTTTCCGTATTTTTGAAGAAGGTATTAAATTGGCCACTGTTAATGATAATGTTTATCATAAAATACGCCTGCTTATTGGCTTAACCTCACCTTTAAAAGATTCTGGGAATATTGATAAGGCCATAGAAATTCAAAATGAGATCTTAACACAAGCAGAGAGAATTGGAGATTACTATTACATGGCTTCAATATATTTGAATTTAGGATTTTTCTATATGAGTAAATGTCTTTTCGAGCAATCTAAAAAATATATGACTGAGTCAATTTCAATCTTTGAATCTCTTGGTGCTAAAAATGGAGCAGCCAAGGGATGGATGAATATGGGTATTCTCAGTTTTCATATGAAAAATTATGAAGCATCCAAGGACTATTATATACAGGCTGTCCATTTTTTTGAAAAGTCAGGAGAATTACTGGAAACCGTCCCTGGATATTATAATCTGGCTGAAGTATGTATCGAATTGAATCAAATAGAAGAAGCAGAATTGTGGTTTACTAAAGGTATAAAGGTGATTAAAAAAGAAAATGAACCTGGTCTTCAGAATATGTTTGATGAGTTAAGGTTAAGGTTAAGCAAACATTGACAGAAGTTACAGATCGATATTGCCAGTTCAATAAGGACCCCCATAACTTATGATGGGAAAAAACCGCTCTGCCACCATTGACAGTACCCACCTCTATCGCGTATCCAGCGGGATCCCTGTCACGCCGGGTCTCTCCCTTACGGGTAGGTAAACCCTCCCGGGAGCGTGCCGTACTGGCCGTTGGGGTTCGTGACGATGACGTCCACTGACCCCGCCCCCGCCGGCACCACGCACTTCAGCTTCGTCGTATTGATGAAAACTACGCCCGTCGCAAAGG
>ERZ795048.483-NODE-483-length-41376-cov-10.810072_pt1 | contig 41376 bp, 37 predicted proteins | sample MGYA00375132_ERZ795048 | MGnify/ENA primary metagenome ERZ795048 (study PRJEB30177, sample SAMN05720225) | activated sludge metagenome | isolation source: Anaerobic digester | place: Hong Kong | collected 2014-12-17 ...
TGGGATTCGGCGAAGAGTATACGCGCGTGCAGGGCTTCTCCAATCGTGACGCCGGGGCCGTCTGCCTGAAGGGAACGACCGGGACACAGCGCCTGGGCAATGCGCCGCACCGGGTGTACGAGACACCGGCCGGTATGCTCAACGCGATCGGCCTGCAGAATCCGGGCGTCGACAAGGTAGTGGACGACATCCTGCCGACCCTGGACTTCAGCGAGACGCGATTCATTGCCAACGTTTCCGGTTCGACGATCGACGAATACATCGAAGTCACCCGACGCTTCGACGACTCGGCAATCGACGCCATCGAGATCAATATCTCCTGCCCCAACGTCAAGGAGGGGGGTGTCGCTTTCGGCAACGATCCCGATATGTCGGCGCGCGTGGTCGCGGCCTGCCGTGGAGTCACCCGCAAGCCGCTGATCACCAAGTTGTCGCCGAATCAGACCGACATTGCCGAGAACGCAAGGCGCTGCCTCGAGGCGGGCAGCGACGCCTTTGCGGTGATCAATACGCTCATGGGCATGGCGATCGACATCGAGTCGCGCACGCCCTACATCGGCAACAATCAGGGCGGTCTCTCGGGCCCGGCGATCAAGCCGATCGCCCTGCTCAAGGTGCACCAGGTCTACCAGGTGACCAAGGACCACGGGGTCCCGATCATCGGTCAGGGCGGTGTGACCACGCCGGAGGACGCCATCGAGTTCCTGCTCGCCGGGGCGAGCGCGGTTGGCGTCGGCACGGCGCTGTTCTACGACCCGCTGATCCTGCCCAGGATCAACCGCGGCATTACCGACTATCTCACGCGGCACGGCCTCGATCATGTCACGCAGTTGACCGGGGCCTTGCGGCTCAATACCGCCAGGCCGACGCCGATGTGCGGCTGCTGATCAGCAAACCGTTGACTTCGAACATTAGCGCCGGGTTATACTCGCGTCCACGCGCCCCTGGCGGGCGTAGAAAACTCTCAACCGAATCTGGAGAGAAACATGAGTGATATGGAAGCCCTGAAGGCTGAGAAGGCCAAGCTGATCACCGAGATGCTGGATATGCAGAAGCAATTCATCGATATCGAGCATGCGAACGGCATTTCCGGCAAAGACTACTACTATTCGCAGGACGGTCTGCTGAAAGACTACCGCGAGGTCTATATGCAGAAGGCCATGCGCGTGGTCGAACTGTCGCACAAGATCGTCGGTTCGTCCGCGTTCTGATCCTGGCTCCTCGCCGAAAAGGCCCGCCTCCGGCGGGTTTTTTTGTGCCCTTTTTCCATCCGGACGGCTCAAGTCTGGTGGCCGCCCGCCGATGCCTGAGGAACAAGAAGCATCACCCGGCCGGGGCCGACATGACCGAAACCAGCACGCATCCCACAGCCGCCATGCTGCGGCGCCTCAGCACCCTGCGCGAAATGGCACAGGATGAACTGCAGGATCTTAGCGACCGCCTCTTCATCCACGAGGCCGCCAAGGGCAGCGTGTTGCTGCAGCTCGGCGCCACTGACGAGCACACGCTCTACCTGCTCGAGGGCAGTTGTCGGCTGGTCGCCGAAGATGGCGGTGTAAAGATCATCAATCACACCGATGCCTCGGCCCTGGCACCCCTGGCCCGGCTGCGTCCCAGCCACTACAAAGTGATTGCCGAGGGCACAGTGCGATACCTGCGCATTGACAGTGCCGTGATCGAGGAGGCCGATGCGGCCGCTGAGCAACCGTCGTCGCTGTCACTCGAGACCTACCAGGTCGAGGAGGAAGACGACCTGGGACACATGGCTGCGGAGAACCGGCTGACCCTGCATATCTACGAAGACCTCAACGCCGATCGGCTGCTGCTACCGACGCTCCCGGACGTGGCGATACGTATCGGCGAGGCGGTCAACGACGAAGACTCGGATGCACGCAGCGTCGCTGCGGTGATCGAGACCGACCCTGCCATCGCGCTGAAGGTACTCAAGGCCGCAAACAGCGCCCGTTTCGGTGGGATCTCGCAGATCGCCACCGTGACAGAGGCGGTGGCACGGCTGGGTATGCAGAACACGCGCTTCCTGGTCGTCACTTTTGCCCTGCGCGAACTGTTTCGAACCAACTCCAGGCAACTGGAAAAGCGCATGCACGACCTGTGGGAACACAGCCGGCGGATTGCTGCCCTCACGCAGGTGCTGGGTGACAAAGTCGGCAAGTTCAATTCCCACGAGGCGCTGCTGGCCGGCCTGGTACACGATATCGGTGGACTCGCCGTGATCGCCTATGCACGCGATTTTCCCGAGGTGGCGGAAGACCCGGTAGCACTGGAGTCGAGCATCAACGCGCTGCGCACCCAGCTCAGCGGCATGATCCTGTCCAAGTGGCAGCTGCCAGCCGAACTGGTGACCGCTGCCAAGGAAGCAGAGAACTGGTACCGCACCCGCCAGGGCAAGGCCGACTATGCCGATCTGGTGATTGTCGCCCAGCTGCACGAGGGGATTGGTGGCGACATCGACCCGGCCAAGGTGCCGTCGCTGCAGCGTCTGGGCCTGGCACCGAGCGAAATCGACCGTGGGCTGGACCTGCTGCACGAGGCGCACGAAGAGGTGGCAGCGGCCAAGCAACTGCTGACCGGCTGAACCAGCGACGCGGGGGATAGACCGCATAGCCAAGGCAGGCGGTGACGGATAACATCGGGTCCCTGAACGGGGATACCGGAAATCCGCCACGGGAGTTGTTGGATGTCGCTCGGGAGTACGATCGCAATCGATGCCGCACTGCGCCGCCTGGACACAGTCGCCGGCCTCGACGAGGGTCAGCTCAACGAACTGGCGCAGCTTGTAGAGGTTCTGCAGGCGCCGCACGGGACCTGCCTGCTCAGTCTGGGCAGCAAGGACACCCGCGTACTGTTTCTGCTCGAGGGTGAACTGAAGCTCGAGGCGGCGGACGGCGCCGGTCATGTCGTGTGCCACACGGACGCCGCAGCACTCGGGCCGGTGTCTCGTTTGCGCCCATCCCGCTATGGGGTAACGGCGCTGTCGGATGTGCGTTACCTGATGATTGAGCAGAGCCTGCTCGACCGCTTTGTCGAACACGTGCCGGTCGGCGGCGTGCTGGTCGAAGAGGCGCTGATGGTCGCGAGCGAACCCAACGAGCTGATCGACGACAGCGCAACCCACCCGTTGATGTTCGATGTGTTCGACGATCTCAACCACGGCCGCGTGGTGGTGCCCTCCGACCCGGAGATCGCGATCCGCGTCGGCCGTGCCCTGCACGCCCAGGGCAGCGACCCGACCGGCATTGCCAACACGCTGGTCGTGTGCCCGGCCATTGCCCTGAAAGTAGTCCGCGCGGCAATGGTCAGCAATCCGAAACGGGCCAAGATCCGCAACATCAAGGAAGCGGTTGTACGCCTTGGCAGCGAGCGCGCGATCGAACTCGCTGTTCAGTGCGTGCTGCGGGAATCGTTGCGCACGCGTTCACCGGTGGTACGCAAGCGCATTAGCGCCTGGTGGGAAAGGACCATGCGGGTGGCGGCGATGTGCAAGGTGCTGGCACGCACGAGTGAACGCTTCGACCCCGAGTACGCTGGCCTCATCGGGCTGCTGCACAGCATCGCAGAACCGGTGCTGCTCGGTTACGCCGACCGCCACAGTGACTTGAGGGATGCCGCCACGCTCGACAACGTGGTGTACGAAAACCGCGCGCAGCTCGCGCGCATCCTGTTGGTCCTGTGGGGCCTGCCGCGCGAGGTCGTCGATGCGGCAACCCTGTGCAACTACTGGGAGTACGAGCAGCCCCGTGAGGCGGACTACACCGATATCCTGCTGGTCGCGCAGTGGCACGCAATGATCGGCGGACCACGCAGCCGGCGCATACCGTCGATCGAAGAGATCCCGGCGTTCCGCCGGCTCGGCCTGCACGGTGCGTCGCCAGAGCTCAGTCTGAAGATCGTCGAGGCCGGCAACAACGCCATCGATCGCGCGGATCAGTTGCTGGATATCTGAGGTACCGCAGGCCGAATTACAGGCCCCTGCGATCAGGGCACCCGGTAGTTCGTCTGCATCATCAGGTCGACACCGCACTGCAGTTCACTGATCCATTGGATGAACTCGCGCACCGCCTTGCCGACCATCGGACGGCCGTGCTGCGGGACGATCATGTCGATGTCCATCCCCGAAGCCATATGCGCCCAGAAGCGACAGACCTTGTTGCTGTTCATGTAGCGCTTGTGAAAGCCCTCCATATACGGCAACAGCTCCTCCAGCCGCTTGGCCGGCTGGTCGAGTACATCTCTCGGGCACAGGTTGGCCCCGAGATCGCCGGAGAACAGGATGCGGCTCTGCGGATCGTAGAACTGGAAATTGCCCTCGGCATGCAGGAAGTGTGCGGGTATCGCCTTGAGCGGGATGCTGCCCAGTTGCAGATTCATGCCCTCGTCGGGGATCGGCACCACCCGACCCGCCAGTTTTCCCGGTCGGGTGAAATGCGGAATGAAGCGCTCCCACAGGGCCGGGACCACCACCTTGGCGTCAGTGCCAACCAGCCACTTGTTGAGTGACGCGACGATGTCCGGGTCCTGGTGCGAGGCGACCACATAGTCCAGGTCCCGGACGTTCATGTAGTTGCTGATCGCCATGAAAAGTGCCGAATAGGTGAGGTCGCCACCCGGGTCGATCAGTGCAGCATGGTCGCTGTCGTAGATCAGGAACTGGTTGGCCTGAACCGCCTCGCCGGTCACCAGGTCACGAAATGCCACGCACACATGGCTGCCTTTTCTATACAGTTCCACCGCCATCAGCACACCCGGTCAACACGACGATCCTCTCGCCTATTGCCACACCTTGGCGGCAGCCTGGCGGAAATCTTGCGCCGATCGGGGATGCCTTACTGCGGACGGATGTGCTCGATGTAACGCGGAACTTCCTGCATATCCAGGCGGACCGCGCTTCCGCTGACGCGGATCACCCGGTCTCCGGCCTTCAACGCACAATGCGCTTGACCGCGGCTGACCAACGGCACTGGGATCATGTCGCGGTAGGTATAGACGTTTTCGCCAACATCGCCGCCGCTGCATTCGACCGGAAAATCCGGCAGCGGGCTGTCCTCGTCGAGCGCCGCTCCCTCGAACACCAACGCCCCACTCTGACGCCAGCGCGTGCGCTCTACCGATCCGGTCATGTTTTTGACCAGATAGGCCGGGTCGAACTCGATGCGTACGGTGCTGCCGTCTACCGTGACCGCGGTGATCCGCGAGCCGGGAAGCTCGATACTGGTACTGTCCATGGCCTGTCCTCCACGCTGAAATGGCGCCGATTATAGGGCGGCGGGGATCACAGATGGACCCGTGTTACAGAAGGTTGCACCCCCGGGACTGGGAAGAATCAACCGGCCTCGCGATGGTCGTCTTCGAGACCGAGTTCCTTGATCTTGCGCGTGAGGGTGTTGCGCCCCCATCCAAGAAGGCGCGCGGCGTCCTGTTTGCGTCCACCGGTGAATTCCAGTGCCGTCTCGATCAGGATGGTCTCGAACTCCGGCATCACCTGGTCGAGCAAAGCAACACGCCCCGAGGCCAGGCTGTTGCGGATCCAGCCGCGCAGGGTTGCACGCCAGTCACCGTCAGCGGCCTGCGGGTCGCGTTCACGGTGCAGCTCCGGCGGCAGGTCTTCGACATGGATCTCCCGGCCCGAGGCCATCACGGTCAGCCATCGCGCAGTGTTCTCCAGCTGGCGTACGTTGCCGCGCCACTCCAGGGCCTTGAGCTCGTTGATCGTGTCTGGCATCAGGGTCTTGCATTCGACTCCCAACTCGCGCGCCGCACGCTGCAGAAAATGGTCCATCAGCAGCGGGATGTCCTCACGGCGCTCGCGCAGCGACGGCAGGTGCACGCGGATGACATTGAGACGGTGAAACAGGTCTTCGCGAAAGCGTCCCTCCGCCACCAGCTTTTCCAGGTTCTGATGAGTGGCGGCAATGATCCGGACATCCGCTTTCACCGGCTCGTGACCGCCGACGCGGTAGAACTCACCGTCCGCCAGCACGCGCAACAGGCGTGTCTGCAGCTCCGCCGGCATATCGCCGATCTCGTCGAGAAACAGGGTGCCGTGATTGGCCTGCTCGAAGCGTCCGACACGACGCGCCTGCGCGCCGGTAAATGCGCCCTTTTCGTGGCCGAACAACTCCGATTCCAGCAAGTCGCGGGGGATAGCCGCCATGTTCAGTGCAATGAACGGACCATTGGCGCGCGGGCTGTGCTTGTGCAGGGCGTGCGCGACCAATTCCTTGCCGGTCCCGGACTCGCCATTGATAAGGACGGTGATATTGGATCTTGCCAGCCGTCCGATGGCTCGAAACACCTCCTGCATCGCCGGTGCCGCACCGATGATTTCAGTGGCGGCGACCGTCTCGTGCGCGGCACTGGCGCGCGCCTCTCTACGCAGCTTGCATGCACGCTGAACCTGGTCGACGGCCTCGTCGATGTCGAATGGCTTGGGCAGGTATTCGAAGGCACCGCTGTGGTAGGCGGACACGGCGCTGTCCAGGTCCGAGTGCGCGGTCATGATGATCACCGGGACATCCGGATGCTTCTGCTTGATCTTTTCAAGCAATGTGAACCCGTCCATCCCCGGCATGCGTACGTCAGAGATGATCGCTTCCGGCTGGCCGCGGTCGAGGGCCTCTATCACGCCATTGGCGTTGGAGAAGCAGGTGACCTGCATCCCTGCCTTGGTGAGGGCCTTCTCGAGAACCCATCGGATCGAGCGGTCGTCGTCGATCACCCATACCTGGTTCGTCTCAGTCACGGGGGCTACGCTCCTTGTTACTCCGCTCGGCAGCCGGTTCTTCACCGACCGGGAGGAAGATGGTGAAAACAGTCTCGCCCTGACGGCTGTTGCATTCGATCAGGCCGCGGTGCTGGTTGATCAGCGATTGCGCAATCGACAACCCGAGTCCCATGCCGCCGGTCCCCGCAGTGACCATCGGCAGAAACAGCGTGTCGGCGATCTCCGGAGGTATCCCCGGGCCGTCGTCGATGATGTCGATCTTGGCCGCCAGCCGGTAACGTTCATTGCCGATGGTCAGCTGTCGCTGAATGCGGGTTCGCAGTGTCACGGTGCCGGACTCGCCCAGTGCGCGCGCCGCATTGCGCACCACGTTCAACATCGCCTGGATCAGCTGGTCATGGTCGCCGATCAGTTCCGGGATGCTCGGATCGTAGTCACGGATGATGGTCATCCGCTCCGCAGTCTCGGCAAGCACCAGGGTACGCACACGCTCAAGGACGTGGTGGATGTTGACCGGCTCGAAACTCGGCCGGCGATTCGGCCCGAGCATCCGGTTGACCAGTTCCTGCAGGCGATCGGCCTCCTGGATAATGATGTGCGTGTATTCCTGCAGCTCGGCGCTGTCGAGTTCGCTTTCGAGCAATTGCGCTGCACCGCGAAGGCCGCCCAGCGGATTCTTGATCTCGTGGGCAAGACCGCGCACCACATCGCGACTCAGGGCCTGTTGGGTGAGCAGTCGCTCTTCACGGGAGATCCGCAGGTGATGATCGATCTGCTGCAGCTCGACGATGGTGATCGGCTTGCCCTGCTCGTCGAGCACCGGTGTCACCGTGCAGTCGACGGTCACCTCGCTGCGCTCGTTGCGCAGCACCACGCCGCGCTTGGTGATCGGTGATCCGACTGCGGCGGCGCGCACCAGGTCGACGACCGCCTCGCCGTGGCACGACATCCAGGCGGATGGCAGTTCCCCGACGATATGTTTCGCGCTGACCGCCAGCACCATCTCGGCCATCTGATTGACGTAACTGACACGCAGCTCCTCGTCGAACACGACGACAGCGGTCGCCAGGTTGTCGAGAACTGTGGTTGAAAGCAGCGTTGTGGGCATCATGGAGACCTGCATACCTACGACGTAGCAAGGTTTGGGCCAGTCTGCGACGTATCGGATGTTACGCAGAACGATGTTTTTCAATTGCCAAATCAATGGCTTGGCGATGGACTGCATTACGTGCGCTGTTTCAGGGCGCACCATTCCCGTACTCGCGCCCTATTTTAGTGCACGAGCCGGATCTTGAGGTGGAGATATACGCCGGTCAGGGGTTGTACTTGGGCGCAAATGTGGGGTTGGTCCTGCCCGGCGTGCTGGAGATCCCTCCGGCATTCGGCTTGTAGTCCGCCGGTGCGGATGGCTTGTACCCCGGCTGCGCCGGCGGCTGATAAGGCGGTTTCGGGTCTGGCGGGGGTTCTATCGGATTTTCCGGTTGCTTCGGCAGATCGTAGGTGCTGCTCTGCCGCATCGTGAACCGGGTCGCCTGTGACTCAATCAGACGCCGACCGCTGGCATCGAAAACCGCGGCCTTGAGGGTGTGGCTGCCGCGTTGCACACCGCTGAGGTCGATCGCCGAGCCGTCGAAACTGCCCGGTACCGCATTGCCGTCCAGATACAGCGTGATCGTGTGGTTTTCCTGAAGTGGCGGTACGAGTGCGATGGACACCGGCACCGTGCCTTCGTTGTTGCGCACCGTCCCGCCGCCCGCCGGTTGTGCGATGCGCATCGACTCGTAGCGTACGAAAGTGGCCAGGGTGCCGCGCGCTGTACTGTCCTGTGCCGGGGTGGACTGGACCTGGCGCGGTGCATAGCTCGAATAGGGAGGAAGTTTGACCTCCTGTGGACACTCCGACGCGGCAACATCGGCGTAGCTGACGCTGCCGTCCGGCTCGACGGTCTTGCAGATCACTGCCTGGGCGAATCCGGGCAGCACTATGAGGGTCAGGGCGATGAATTTGATCATGCTGCAAGCATAGTGCAGCGCCTGTCCGGTGGCGACTGGGAAAATGTGATGGGCTGGACAGAACCGCTGCCCTGCAGAAACGAAAAACCCCGCCGGTTGGCGGGGTCTGTGTCGAGCGCCGGGATGGTGCTCAGAGGCTGTAGTAGAGATCGAACTCCACCGGGTGCGTGGTCATACGCAACTGGGTCACTTCGTCCATCTTCAGCCTGATGTAGGCATCGATCAGGTCATCGCTGAACACGCCGCCGGCCTTCAGGAAGTCACGGTCGCCATCGAGCTGCTCGAGTGCCATGTCCAGGCTGTGGCATACCGTCGGGATGCCCGCTGCCTCTTCCGGCTCGAGGTCATACAGGTCCTTGTCCGCGGCGTCGCCGGGGTGGATCTTGTTCTGGATACCGTCCAGGCCAGCCATCATCATCGCGGCAAACGCGAGGTAGGGGTTGGCGGTCGGATCGGGGAAACGCACCTCGACGCGACGGCCTTTCGGGCTGGACACCCACGGAATACGGATCGAAGCAGAGCGGTTGCGCGCCGAGTAAGCGAGCATGACAGGTGCCTCGAAACCGGGGACCAGGCGCTTGTACGAGTTCGTCGAGGCGTTGCAGAACGCGTTCAGGGCGCGGGCATGCTTGATGATGCCGCCGATGTAGTAGAGCGCGGTCTCGGACAGGCCGGCATACTGGTCGCCAGCGAAGATATTCACCCCGCCCTTGGCCAGCGACTGGTGAACGTGCATGCCGGAACCGTTGTCACCGACCATCGGCTTGGGCATGAAGGTCACGGTCTTGCCGTAGGCGTGAGCGACGTTCCAGGTGGCGTATTTCTGGATCTGCACCCAGTCGGCACGCTGCACCAGGGTGGAGAACCGGGTACCGATCTCACACTGGCCGGCGGTTGCCACTTCGTGGTGATGCACCTCGACCGGAACGCCCATTTCTTCCATCGCGTCGCACATGGCGCCACGCAGGTCGTGCAGGGAGTCGACCGGCGGAACCGGGAAATAGCCGCCCTTGACACCCGGACGGTGACCGATGTTGCCGTCTTCGTAGACGCGCTCTGAGTTCCACTCCGCTTCCTGCGAATCGATCTTGACCATGCAGCCGGACATGCTGACGCTCCAGCGCACGTCGTCAAACACGAAGAACTCGGGTTCGGGCCCGAAATAGGCCGCATCGGCAATACCGGTGGAGGCCAGGTAGGCCTCGGCACGCTTGGCCACCGAGCGCGGGTCACGGTTGTAACCTTCCATCGTGGATGGCTCCAGGATGTCGCAGCGCAGGTTGAGCGTGGTGTCATCGGTAAACGGATCGAGTACCGCGGTATCGGCTTCCGGCATCAGGATCATGTCGGACTCGTTGATACCCTTCCACCCGGCGATCGACGAACCGTCGAACATCTTGCCTTCGGTGAACAGGTCTTCTTCGACGGTGTGAGACGGCACGGTCACGTGCTGCTCCTTGCCGCGGGTATCGGTGAAGCGGAAATCGACGTACTTGACGTCGTTGTCCTTGATCATTTTCAGGACGTCTTTTGCGGCCATTCTCGATCTCTCCAGAAAGTAGCTGTGGGTGCTGCTGTCGAGGTGACAGCGGTTACATTGGGTTGCCGGACAGGCCTATCCAGGTCTGCATTTGCGGCATACGGTTGTGGGAGCAGGAACCATGCCACCCCCTGCTTTTCATGGTCAAGCCCGGCTTAGCCCTGGTTCCCGGACTCAAAATATCCCCGTCTTATCGCATTGAAATCATGCGCTTACATAGCTTCCCCGCGCCAAAAAGGGGCGTGGTCGGCGCAAGTCCATTATGCCACCGGTCGCGACGCGACAAACTGGGCGCCCAGTATTGGTGCACATACGGTGTCGGTCGCACCATCATGGTGCTACCCGTACAGCACGCGCAATCTGCCGAGCCATGGCAGGTGACGGACCGCGTCTTCGAGTCTCGCCTGGAATGCCAGCGCCGTGTCGGCATCGGTGAACCCCATCAATGGCAGCACCAGTTCGACCTCGATGCGGCCGCCGAGGTAGTGCAGCCGGATTTCGCGCTGCACCGGCGTGACATGTACCTCATTCCACGCGGTCTCGATCGCCGCCAGCGCAGCCGCGCGCAACGGCAGGCCGCGGCAGGCCGGCGCGTCCTCATCGTCTTCAGGATCGATGTGCACGGTCACATCGGTGATGGAGTCAATCTTCTCGATCACCCTGTCCTCGACGGCCTGACTGATCATATGGCCCTCGGATACCGAGAGACGCGGCGCCACCTGCACATGCACGTCGGCGCTGGCCTCCGGACCGTGGCGGCGGGTCCGCAGCATGTGTACAGAGCGCACACCGTCGATGCCCATGATGACACGCTTCGCCTCGTTGACCTCGTCCTCGTCCAGAGCCGTGTCCACCAACTCGGTGAGCGCGCGCCATCCGAGGTCCCAGCCGATACGGGCCACCATCAGGCCGACCACGACCGCCGCGAGCGCATCCAGGTAGCTGAACCCCATGACCGCACCCGCAACACCGATCAGCACGACGACCGACGAGATGGCATCTGAGCGATGATGCCACGCATTGGCTCGCAGCATGTCCGATTTCAACCGCCTGGCGGCTGCCATCGTGTACCAGTAAAGCGCCTCCTTGGCCACGATACCGAACGCGGCAACCACTATCGCCAGCTGGCCGGGCGCCGGGCGGTCGCTGTCGAGCATGCGTTCGGCGCCCGCCCACACGATACCCAGTCCGACCAGCGTGAGCAGTATGCCCAGGCCCAGCGTGGCCGCGGTCTCGAATCGGCCGTGTCCGTAGGGGTGGTCCTCGTCTGGCGCGACAGACGCATGGCGCGCCGCCACCCACACCAGGACATCGGAAAGCAGGTCCGAGGCGGTGTGAATGCCGTCGGCAACCAATGCAGCAGAGTTGGCGATCAGTCCCACCGCCACCTGACCCCCCGCCAGCAACAGGTTGACGACGGCACTGACAACCGCAACGCGGCGCGTATCGCGGCCGCGCAAGGTACGCCGCTGGTCGGCGGTTTCGCGCTGCGCTTCCACTGGTGGGTTGGTGTGCGGCAGGGACATCAGGCCAAACCACCCGCCGCAGGTCCGACCCGCACCGTAATAATGTACTCGGCGTCACGCGTCTCGGTGCCTACCACCTGGTGTCCGTTGATACGGCACCACGCCGGGATATCCTGGAGCACGCCAGGATCTGTACACAGTGCAGTCAGCAGATCACCGGCACGCAGCGTTTCCACCTTGTCCTGCACCCGGATGACCGGCATGGGGCAAAGCAAACGATGACAATCAATGGTTTCGTGGCGCGGCGACATAGCGGCCGCATGATACCCGAGAATCCCCGGTTACACTTGCCAGCAGGCCCGTGAAGCGGCCGATCGCTGCTGGAGGACAGATGGTTTCAACTGCGTGGATTCGAATGCTCGCTTTCGCCAGCCTGTGCTGGGGGCTGGGTGGTTGCGCATCATTCAACGACAGCGTGACGGTCGATATCGGCGATCAGTTTGATCTGCTGGCGGTCGATGTCGCCGCCGGTGCTGGCGGCTCACGCCATCTGCACGGAGGTGAGGGCTTCGAATGCGTATTCGACGCCCGGTCTGAGCGCGTCGCATGGTTTGGCCGGGAGCGCCACGTGAGCGGATCGATCCGCTGCCACTACATCGGCACACCCGACCCAGACCCTGCTGGCGGCGAGGCCTCAGCGCAGTAGGGCGCTGCCTTCAGATGAGCCAATCGGCCGGCATCTGGTCGGCAGTCAGCGGCGGCACGCGCAGCAACCGGGTCTCGCCCGTCGTTGTTCGGTATTCGAGTTCGATGAAGGGTGCGTCACGGCCCTGACTGTAGCGGCCGACGATGCGCGCCGCCAGCGCGACATCATCGTCGTCCACTGCGCCGTCCAGCAACGCGAATGGACCGCCATGACTGGTTATCGTCAAACTCGGATACTGCTTGCGGTAGCCGCTGAGGAAATTCCCCTCGCCCTCCTCTCGCGCCACGATGACCTTGAAATGCGGCGCCGGTCGGATATGACGGCCGACCTTCAGCAGCATGATGTCGTCGAGTTCGTATTGGCGGGCGCCGCGTGCGTCCCACAGGTCACGCAGCTTCACCGAGTAGCTTTCATCGGTGAGAAAGCAGCAGCCACCGGCGGGTTGGGCGTAGTCAGCAAAACCGTAGTGCGCAGCCAGGGCCATCTGCGGTTTACGGCTGCGGCCGGAAAAACCGTGCATCCGCTCACGCCGGATCCAGCCTTCGCGCTCCGCCAGCGTGGGTGGCAGGTTCTGCGCACTCAGCGGCCGCAGCAGGCGGTCTTCGATACCCGATTCGTGTTGCACGATCGGCATGCTCTGCTTGCGCTGTGATTTCGGTCGCTGACCTACGACCTCTCCGGTGATCACGAAGTCGAACCCGCGTTGTTCGATCCATTCGCGTGCCTTGCGCACCATGAAGATCTTGCAGTCGAGACAGGGGTTCATGTTGGCGCCGTAGCCGTGCCGTGGGTTGAACACGACGTCTTTGTATTCGTCGACGATATCCACGATATGCAGCTTGATGCCGAGCTGTTCTGCAACCCAGAGTGCATTGTTTCGTTTGGGGCGCTCACGGTCCTTCTTCCGGATCGCGTGCGTGTGCCCCTCGACACAGAACCCGGTGAAGAAATTGACGCCTTCCACGTGCACACCCTCGTCCAGTACCACCTTGGTGGCCAACAGGGAATCGAGTCCGCCGGAGATCAGTGCGAGGGCCTTGGCTTGCTTGTCCATCTGGTGTGCATTGGCGACGAAAAGCGCGACATTATAAGGATAGACGCCGGCCGCGGTTGTATACTCGCGGGCTTTTAGCGAGTAGCGAACCCCACGGATTTTCAACCATGAGCAACGCGCCGGATGTTTCCACCTTTCAGGGCCTGATCTTCGCCCTGCAAAAATACTGGGCCGAAAAGGGCTGTGCGATCCTGCAACCCTATGACATGGAGATGGGGGCCGGCACATTCCATACCGCCACCTTTCTGCGGTCGATCGGTCCAGAACCGTGGAATGCCGCCTACGTGCAACCCTCGCGGCGGCCGACTGACGGTCGCTACGGCGAGAACCCCAACCGGCTGCAGCACTACTACCAGTTTCAGGTGGCGATGAAACCCTCGCCGAATGACATCCAGGAGCTGTACCTGGGATCGTTGAAGATGATGGGGATAGACCCGCTGGTGCACGATATCCGCTTCGTCGAGGACAACTGGGAATCCCCGACGCTCGGGGCCTGGGGACTCGGCTGGGAGGTGTGGCTGAACGGGATGGAGGTCACGCAGTTCACCTATTTCCAGCAGGTCGGCGGACTGGATTGCCGCCCGGTGACCGGCGAGATCACCTATGGTCTGGAACGCATCGCGATGTATCTGCAGGGCGTTGAATCGGTATTCGATCTGGTCTGGACAGTCGGGCCACAGGGCGCCGTCACGTATCGCGACGTGTTTCACCAGAACGAGGTCGAGCAGTCGGCCTACAACTTCGAACATGCCGACATCGACTTCCTGTTCACCCTGTTTGACCAGTGCGAAAAGGATTCTGCACGCCTGATCGAGGCGGGATTGCCTTTGCCGGCGTACGAGCAGGTGCTCAAGGCCTCGCACGCGTTCAACCTGCTCGACGCGCGCCATGCGATCTCCGTGACCGAGCGCCAGCGCTTCATCCTGCGGGTGCGCGCGCTGGCGCGCGCGGTCGCCCAAGCCTATTTCGATGCGCGCGAGGCGCTGGGCTTTCCAATGCTCGGTGCGGCTGTAAAGGAGGTGGCCAATGGGTGAAACATCCATGAAAACGGCCAACCTGCTGTTCGAACTGGGTACCGAGGAACTTCCGCCGGTGGCGCTCAAGCGGCTTGCCGCAGCGCTCACCCAGGAGTTCATCAAAGGACTCGACGATGCCGCATTGGAACACGGCGAAGTAACCACTTACTGTTCGCCCAGACGCTTGGCGCTGCTGGTTCGTGATTGTGGCCTGGCGCAGCCGGACCGCGATGTCGAACGCCGTGGACCGGCGCTGGCTGCCGCTTACGGCGACGACGGCAAACCGACCAAGGCGGCCGAAGGCTTCGCGCGATCGTGCGGCGTCAGCGTCGATCAGTTGCAGAAACTGGAGACCGACAAGGGCAGCTGGCTGGTCTACAACGTCCACCAGCCCGGTCAACGTGCGGCCGAACTGTTGCCGACGATCGCCGAGAATTCATTGAACCGGCTGCCGATCCCCAAGCGCATGCGCTGGGGGGATTCAGACGCGCAATTTGTTCGCCCGGTGCATTGGCTGGTGTTCCTGCACGGTGATCAGGTCGTGCCCTGCACATTGCTGGATGCAGAGGCGGGCAACAAGACCTACGGCCACCGCTTCCATCACCCACAAGCCATCACACTCTACAACCCCGAGGACTATCCAGAGGTACTGGAGTCTTTGGGGAAAGTAATTGCTCACTTTGATAAACGGCGCGCACGTATCAAAGAGCAGGTGCTGGCTGCGGCCAATGCCCTGGGTGGACACCCGGACCTCGACGACCAACTGCTGGACGAAGTCACCGCACTCAACGAGTGGCCAGTGCCGATCACAGGTGCTTTCGAGGAGCGCTTCCTCGCCGTGCCGCAAGAGGCCCTGGTGGCGACCATGAAGGGCAACCAGAAGTATTTTCCGGTGTTCGACAACAACGGCCGGCTGATGAATCACTTCATCACCATTGCCAACGTTGAGAGCAGACAACCGGACCTGATTCGTCAGGGCAATGAACGCGTGGTGCGGCCGCGCCTCGCCGATGCGATGTTCTTCTGGGAGCAGGACGGCAAGAGGCGACTCGAAGATCATCAGCCCAAACTGGCACACGTGGTCTTCCAGAAGGAACTGGGCAGCATGCGCGAGAAGTCCGCGCGGGTGGCGACGCTGGCCGCACATATCGCCGACAAGATAGGCGGTGATCCGGCACTGGCGCTGCGCGCTGGCGAGCTCAGTCGCTGTGACCTGATGACCGACATGGTGTTCGAGTTCCCGGAGATGCAGGGGATCATGGGTCGTTACCAGGCGCAGCGCGACGGTGAACCCGCCGAACTCGCGCAGGCGATGGACGAATTCTACATGCCTCGTTTTTCAGGCGACTGCCTGCCACAGACCCGGACAGGTATCGCGATCTCGTTGGCGGAGAAGCTGGACACCCTGGTCGGAATCTTCGGTATCGGCATGAAGCCGACCGGCGACAAGGACCCGTTCGCATTGCGTCGATCCGCGCTGGGCGCACTGCGCATCCTGCGTGAGCACGCGCTGCCCTTGAACCTCAAGGCCCTGCTTACCGAGGCAGAGACCCAGCTGCAGGATAAACTCGCCGAGACCGGCGTAAGTGACGCCGTCTACGTGTTCATGATTGAGCGGTTGAAAGGCCTGTACAGCGATACAGGTACTACACAAGACGTGTTCGAGGCCGTCGCCACGGTGCAGCCGGATTCAATTGCCGATTTCGAACACCGCGTGCGGGCCGTTACCGATTTTCGTGCCCTGCCGGAAGCCGAGGCCTTGGCCGCTGCCAACAAGCGTATCGGTAATATCCTCAAAAAGGCGGAGCAGGAGATCCCGGCCGTGGTCGATCCCGACCTGTTCGAGCTTACGGCGGAAAAGGAACTGTTCGACCAGGTGCAGGCGGTTGCCGCATTGACCGCCCCATTGATCGCTGACGCAAATTACGGGGCCGCCCTGCAGGCACTCAGCCGTCTGCGGGTTGCTGTGGACCGGTTTTTCGACGACGTGATGGTGATGGCCGAGAAGCCGAGTGTGCGGGCAAACCGGTTGGCCTTGTTACTGTCGTTGTCGCACCAGTTCCTGCAGGTCGCCGATGTCTCACTCCTGCAGGCCTGAACCGATGGCGACAGATGATGATTCCTGGGACGCAATGATGGGCGCAGTGCAGGCGTTTCACGACAAGCATGACTTCCGCAACACTGGCGGCGAGGACCTCGCATATCGCGTGGCATTGATGGCGGAGGAGCTGGGAGAGATCTCGGCCTGCGTAACCAAGGGAAAGGACCGCGAGGCATTGGCCGAGGAGCTGGCGGACCTGTTGATTCTGGTGATGGGTACAGACATCGCTGCCCGACTGGGCCTCAAAGACGCCTTCTGGAGCAAGATGCACAAGTTGATGCAACGAGACGCGCGGATGATCAATGGGCGTATCCGCGTCTCAGAGTTCCGTGACGCCGACTAGGAAACAGCGCGTGGGCCACATTAATATCCGCCTATGAACAAGTTGCCCAGGCTGGTAATTCTCGAACGCGACGGCGTGGTAGTGGATGACGCCCCGGAAACCGGCCTCACCACGGCCGAGGACTGGGTAGCGATACCGGGAAGCCTGGAATCGATCGCGCGATTGAACCACGCCGGAGTAACCGTATCGATAGTAAGTGCTCACACTGGCATCGGAGATGGCACCATGACCCTGGACGAGGTCAACCGCAGCCATGCCCGGTTGCATAACGCCCTGGCTCGTAGTGGTGGCCACGTGGACGGTATTTTCTTCTGTCCGCACGGGCCAGATCAGCCATGCGAGTGTCGATTACCGGCGCCCGGTTTATTGCGTTCAATCAGCCTGCGCTTCAATGCACCGTTACAGGATGTGGTGTTCTTTTGCCACAGCGCCGATGGCCGCGAAGCAGCCCTGGCGGCCAGGGCTGAGCCGGTGATGATCGGAAGCGGCGAAATGTTCCAGGACCTGACGGAGGCGGTGGATCAGCTTTTCGGAGGGAGTTCGGGCGCGTGATACTTGTCCGTTCGGTGATCTATTTCGTCGCCATGGTACTCACCGTGGTGGTATTCGGATCGACGATTGGCCTGTTCGGCTGGTTCCTTCCGACGCGTTTCTCCGACGTCCTGGCGACGCGGTGGGGGCTGCTGAATCTTTGGCTTCTACGGGTGCTATGTGGTTTGCGCTACCAGATCGACGGTATCGAAAACCTGCCGCTTGGGCCTTGCATCGTCATGTCCAAACATCAATCGACGTGGGAGACCCTGGCCCTGAGGGGATTGATGCAACCTGCCCAGTCCTGGGTATTGAAGAAAGAACTCATGCAGCTGCCTATTTTTGGCTGGGGATTGCGCTTTGCTCGGTCCATACCCATCGACCGTGCGGCAGGTCGGCGTGCCGTCCTCAAGGTGGTCGAGGACGGCAAGGCCCGTCTAGCGGAAGGTCGCTATGTGGTGATTTTTCCGGAAGGAACAAGGACCGCGCCTGGCGAAAGGCGCAAATACGGCATGGGGGGTGGCGTCCTCGCCGAGCGCAGTGGCGCTGAGGTGATTCCGATTGCCCACAACGCTGGGGTTTTCTGGCGCAGACGGGGTGTGAAAAAGTATCCGGGGACTATCCGCGTGGTGATCGGACCAGCGATAAGCAGCGGTGGGAAAAAAGCAGCGGAGATCATGCAAGAGGTCGAGACCTGGATCGAAGGCCAGCAGGAAAATCTCCCGATTTCAATCAATTAAATGTAAGTATGTGCTTACTCATTCTGTTGTAGCGTCGCCGCTTGAAGCGTGTACGGAACTGAATGGCGTCGAACCGCATGAGCTTTGGTTCCGGCTGTTTGCTGTGGATAATCCTGTGGACAATTGCTTATGGGTACGACGTGCCGTGGAATGAATCCACGGCGTCAATCAGACATCAAGATTTTCTACAGTAAGCGCATTGCGTTCGATAAATTCGCGGCGCGGTTCCACCTGGTCGCCCATCAAGGTGGTAAAGATCTGATCTGACCCGACCACATCCTCGATTTTCACCCGTAGCAGCCGTCGGCACGACGGATCCATCGTTGTCTCCCACAATTGACCCGGGTTCATCTCTCCAAGGCCCTTGTATCGCTGGATGTGCTGTCCCCGCTTTGCCTCTTCCATCAGCCATTGCAACGCCTGTTCGAATGAAGCGATTGGTCTGCCTTTGTCACCCCGCCGAATCTCAGCGTCTTCAGCGAGCAAGCCGTCGAGGCTCTCACCCATGTCGGCAATCTTCTGGTAATCGGGACTGTGGAAGAAATCATTGGGCAGATGCTTCTGCGCAGCGATACCGTGCGTCCAATGCTCTATGACAATTCCGGCTGTCTGGCTCTCGTCTGCGTCGACAGAGGTGATCTGGTAATGATCCGAGGCGCCGGTGTCGGCATTGAGGCGACTTTGTAGTTCGTGCAACCAGGCGCTCCAACTACCCTCATTGGCCAGTAGTTCGTCGGTGACACGCGGCATATACAACATGTGCCGCATCACACCGGGGTTGTAGCGTTTGGCGAGGCGCTGCTGAATCGCGCTCACGGTCACCATCTTGTTCGCCAGGTCTTCCAACGCTGGACCGGAAAGTGGCGGCGCGGACGCATTGACCAGCAGACTGGCGCCATCAAGGGCCGTGCGCAACAAATAGGCGCTGAGTTCGCTATCGTCCTTGAGATAGTTTTCCTGTTTGCCTTTTTTGACCTTGTATAGCGGCGGCTGCGCGATATAGATATGTCCACGCTCGATGAGTGCGGGCATCTGGCGGTAGAAGAACGTCAACAGCAGCGTCCGGATGTGGGCACCGTCTACGTCGGCATCGGTCATGATGATAATGCGGTGATAGCGCAGTTTGTCGGGATCAAACTCTTCGCGTCCGATACCACATCCCAGCGCCGTAATCAGCGTACCGACTTCGGCAGAAGACAACATCTTGTCGAATCGAGCCTTCTCGACATTAAGGATCTTGCCTTTGAGCGGCAGAATCGCCTGCGTCCGTCTGTCCCTGCCCTGCTTCGCCGAACCGCCGGCGGAATCGCCCTCGACGAGATAGAGTTCAGAAAGCGCAGGGTCCTTTTCCTGGCAATCTGCCAGTTTTCCGGGCAGACCAGCAACATCGAGCACCCCTTTGCGACGTGTCATCTCACGTGCCTTGCGGGCCGCCTCTCTGGCGCGCGCGGCATCGATCATCTTACCGGCGATGGTCTTGGCATCCTGTGGATTCTCCGCCAGGAATTCCGATAGTTTCTCCACCAACAGGGCTTCGACGGCTGCCTTTACCTCGGACGATACGAGTTTGTCCTTGGTCTGCGATGAAAATTTCGGGTCGTGTACTTTCACTGAAAGCACGGCGGTCAAACCTTCGCGGGCATCATCTCCCGAAGTGGAGACCTTCTGTTTCTTGGCGAGGCCTTCCTGTTCGATGTAACCATTCAACGTTCTGGTCAGTGCGGCACGCATTCCAGCCAGGTGAGTGCCACCATCCCGTTGAGGGATATTGTTGGTAAAACAAAAAATGCTTTCCTGGTAAGACTCGTTCCACTGCAGCGCCACTTCTACAGCAACATCATTTCGCTCGGCCGAGAAATAAAACACGTTGGTGTGCAACGGGGTTTTGTTTCTATTCAGGTGTTCAACAAAGGCGCGAATACCTCCCTCGTATTCGAAAATGTCTTCACGGTCGCCTCTTTCATCGCGCAGGTGGATGCGCACGCCGGAATTCAAAAAGGAGAGTTCGCGTAGGCGTTTTGCCAGAATATCGTAGTGAAACTCGGTATCGGTGAAGATCTTGGTACTCGGATAGAACCTTACCTGGGTACCGGTCTTGTCGCTTTCAGTGGTGGCCGCCAATGCGGTTTCCGGGACACCAAGGTTGTAGATCTGGTTGTACTGGTGGCCTTCGCGCCAGATGGTCAATTCCAGTTTTTCGGATAGGGCATTGACCACCGAAACACCAACGCCGTGAAGGCCGCCGGACACTTTGTATGAGTTGTCGTCAAATTTCCCACCGGCATGCAGTACCGTCATGATTACTTCGGCGGCCGAGACACCTTCTTCTTCGTGGATCCCCACGGGAATTCCCCGACCATCATCGCGCACACTTACCGAGTTATCGGCGTGGATGATGACGCGGATTTCGTGGCAATAACCGGCGAGTGCTTCGTCGATAGCGTTATCAACGACTTCAAACACCATATGGTGCAAACCAGTGCCGTCGTCGGTGTCGCCGATGTACATTCCAGGTCGTTTGCGGACTGCATCCAGTCCCTTCAGTACCTTGATCGATGACGTGTCGTAGATCGGCTTGTCGTTGTCTGTCATGCGCGTGATGAGATCTGATGAAGTTGTATGAGTCGAGAGAGATTATACATGGATACCAATCACTTAAGGACGCCGTGTTCCACGTGGAACGTCCGGGTGTCAGCAGGGTCCACGCGTAATGCGGTATCGTCGATCTTTGTGAGAAATGCCTGCGTTCCTCGCTCCAACAACGATCGAAGCACCCTGCTACGGTTCATTTCATCAAGCTCCGCCGCCAGATCGTCGACCAAAAGGATCGGTGAAGATTGCGTTTTCGTTCGGCTGACATCGAGTAACGCAATGTTCAGTGCCAGCAAAAGCATTTTTTGTTGTCCTCTGGACAGCTTTTTCTCTACTGGTATCCCGTCAGAAAACAGCGCAAGTTCGGCTCGGTGAGGACCTATTCCGGTAAACCCCATTTTCAAATCGATCGCAATCTTACTCTTCAGTAACGCCGACAAGGGCTTATCTGTGTTCCATCCCGATCGATACCGGTATGAAAAATCGAAATCCTGGGACCACTCCGAAAGAAGTGAAATGACACCCGGCATAAGCTTTTCTACAAACCGCGAGCGGGCTTCATTCACCTGTTCGGAAGCCAACTGCAGGGGCTTATCCCAGATACTGGCCATCTCCGCATCACCGCTGCGGAGGGCGGCGTTCCGCTGCCTCAGTACTCTTTGCAGCTCGGAGACGGTGTGTAGGTAAGAATGTTCCACGTGGAACAACCCCATATCGAGGAATCGTCGTCGAACGTCTGGTCCATGTTCCAAGAAAACCTGCGGCTGCGATCCGACCCATTGCACCGGCAATGCCTCCGCCAGGTCCGATCGCTTGTTGAGATCATTACCATCCATACGGCAGACTATCGCCGACTTTTCTCTGCGCAGCCCCAGAATACTCGCCCGCGCGCCATTGCCCCTGTCGATATGAACAACCACCGTCGCACTGTCTGCGCCATTCCGAATCAGCGGACCTGACTCTGCGTGCCGGAAACTTCTCCCTCGACCAGCGAGGTAGATACCTTCGAGCACCGACGTCTTGCCAGCACCGTTGGCACCAACAATGAAATTGATCGCCCGGCCGGGTTCCAGCACAAGTTCCCGCAACGCGCGAAGATTCGATATTTCAAGGCGCACTATCTTCAACTTACTGCACACCCAGTTCGCAACATCAGTCCTCAATAAAAAAGGGCCGTAACCGGCCCCTTTTTCCCTTACACGTTTCCAAGCGTAAACCGGCCACCACCTCTGCCAATTCAGAGCCTCATCGGCATGACAACGTATCGACACTCATTCGATTCCTTCCTAGATAGCAGACTACTGGAATTCGAATCGATCACAGCAATCTGTACTTCTTCACCATCCAGAACACCCAATACGTCCAGCAGGTAGCCGACGTTGAACCCTATGGTCATTTCCGGACCATCGTAGTCGACTTCGATTTCTTCTTCCGCTTCATCTTGTTCCGGGTTGTGAGCCTGCAGATGCAGTAGCCCTTTACCAAGCCGAAAACGAATCCCACGGTATTTTTCGTTGGACAGAATTGCGGTACGCGCCAGCGCTTGGCGCAGTCCGTCCTTGTCTGCCGACATCAGTGATGTCTTACCGCTCGGCATCACCCTTTCGTAATCCGGAAAACGACCGTCGATCAGCTTGGTCGTAAAACTGCTGTGTTCCAGTTGGACCCGCAAGTGGCTGTTGCTGATCTCGAACTGGGCCAGGGCCTCACTGTCGTCCAGCAGGCGCCCAAGTTCGATCACCGCTTTCCTTGGAAGAATCACCTGAATATCCATCCCGGTCTGACCCTCGAACACGGCATCGCAAAGCGCAAGGCGGTGTCCATCCGTCGCTACGGAACGAACTCTCCCCGGCCTTATCTCCAGCAACAAACCGTTCAGGTAGTAACGTACATCCTGTTGCGCCATTGCGAACTGGGTCTTTTCAATCAGCCGCTTCATGACCCGAACTGGGAGACTGAACCGGTCGCTGGCGGTAGCGGGTTCAATCGACGGGTAATCCTGTGCCGGCAACATCCCCAAGGTGTATCGCCCCCTTCCGGATCGAAGTACCGCTTTGTCGCTTTCTACCTCCAGCGTCATCGCCGCACCATCCGGCAGCGCTTTGACAATATCCATCAACTTACGCGCGGGGACAGTGAATTCAGCTTCGCCGTTCGCTTCCACCGTCGCCTGAGTGCGTAACTCCACCTCGAGGTCGGTTGCGGTCAAGGACAGGCTGTTGTCCTTAATGCCGATCAGCACGTTTGCCAGGATGGGTAGCGTTTGCCGTCGTTCCACTACACCAACGATTTGCTGCAGTGGCCTAAGCAAATCATCCCGGTTTGCACTGATTTTCATGCTGCTTGTTCTCCGGTATCTAAGTAATTAAAGATCTTTTATTTAAAAATTATTATTGTTATTAGGCTTGGCCTGGTTTGTGAGTAAAACTTATTTCTCTAGTTATCTTAGTCACTTAACTCAAAAAAACGGGCCGAAACTGTAGCGGCTAAACGCTTGGAACCCTGTATGCGATTTGTGGATAACTGCTGCTCGTCAGCGGGGTGCTTTTTTCCGCACCGGTCAAACACATCAATTACTCAGGGTTCTCAACAGGTTGTTGTAGTCCTCGGCAACACGTTGATCGCTGTCGCGCAATTCTGCGATTTTTCGCGTTGCGTACAGCACAGTCGTATGGTCCCTGCCACCAAAAGCCTGGCCGATCTCCGGCAGGCTGTGGTTCGTCAGTTCTTTCGACAGCGTCATCGCCACCTGCCGCGGCCGTGCGATTGTTCGGCTGCGTTTTCCAGACAATAGATCAGACGTTCTGATCTTGTAATACTCTGCGACGGTCCGCTGGATATTGTCCATCGTGACCATTTTGTCTTGTGCCGCAATCAGGTCCCGCAACGCCTCTTTGGCGAAATCCATCGTTATCGGTCTGCCGGTGAAATGCGAATTGGCTACGATTCGCCGCAAGGCCCCCTCGAGTTCCCGAATATTTGAACGGACTCTTTTGCCGATAAAAAACGCTACCTCGTTCGGCAGTTCGACGCCGAACAGCTGTTGCCCCTTGCTCATCAGGATAGCGACACGGGTCTCCAGATCAGGAGGTTCCACTGCTACCGTCAATCCCCAGCCGAATCTCGACTTCAGTCGATCTTCCAGTCCATCGACCTCCTTGGGAAACCGGTCACTGGTGAGAATGATCTGCTGTTGCGATTCAAACAGCGCATTGAAGGTATGAAAGAATTCCTCCTGCGACCGCTCTTTGCCGGCAAAGAACTGCACATCGTCTATCAGTAAGGCGTTTACGGTGCGCATCTTCCTCTTGAATTCGTCGATCGTACCGTGTTGCAGGGCCTTCACCATTTCTGCGACAAAACCCTCGGAGTGCATGTAAAGGACCTGCGCGTTCGGGTTGTTCTGGCGGATACGGTTACCGACCGCATGCATAAGGTGGGTCTTACCCAAACCCACGCCGCCATAAATGAAAAGCGGGTTGTAGACACGACCGGGGTTGTCGCCAATCTGCATCCCGGCGGCGCGCGCAAGCTGGTTGGATTTGCCTTCGACGAAACTGTCAAAAGTGAAATCGGGGTTGGTACTGGAGCGCACTGGCGCCAACGGTCTGGTGTTTTCCTGCAGACTGCTATCGGAGACCGGTGTGGCGGCCGAGCGTGTTGGTGTGCCCGGTCCCTGAGCGCGCGGTGCACTGCCGATCTCAAGGCTGATTGAAACAGACTGGGCGTAGCCCAACTCGTCGACGTAACTTTTTAGTCGATCCAGGTAGTTTTTCTTGACCCAGTCAAGGACGAAGGCGTTAGGCGCCATCAGCCGCAGGCGATGGTCTTCCTGTATGCAATGCAGCGGGCGAATCCAGGTGTTGAACTGTTGATTGGGTATCTCGCTACCCAGCCTGTCCAGGCAATGTTGCCAAAGGTCAGTGGTTGTAATGTCCAAAAAAGGGCCCCTGGACCACGCTTTCCAAAAAAGCGCAGCCATTAAGTGGTTCAACTTCTATATAACTCGATGAAACGCTGACGCGCTGTCGACTCGGATTCCCCGGACATCACAACGTATCTCCGAAAAGCGGGATACCTGCAGTGACTGCCTTGTTTGCTTCTTAGCTCTTCGGCCAGACTCGAGGTCTATTGTGCAAATCATTCGGTCGCCAGCGACCACGTGAGTCTACCCTTTCCCTGCGTACTTATCCACAGGCTGACGAACGAAATCATCTCTAACTACTGATACTTAAAACGTAAGTGAGCAACCACTTCGTATCAAAAAGCCCGTGCCGAACAGTTGGCGTTTTTAACCTCTTCAAGGATGGGAAAGGCATTGACGTGGCCCACGATATCCTTTAAATTTCCGCCCCCTCCATAGCTGCGGTTTTTTCGCCGACTGGTGCTATGTAGAGAACAAACCCCAACCAGACGAATTTAATCGGAATCACGGTCATGAAACGTACGTTCCAGCCCAGCCGCATCAAGCGTGCCCGTACCCACGGCTTTCGCGCCCGCATGGCCACGCGTGGAGGCCGTAAAGTACTCAACGCCAGACGTGCGAAAGGTCGTGCCCGCCTGATCCCCTGATTTTTCACCGGATCAGGTTCGCACCCATTACCGACAACAGGTTTCCGAGAACAGCCCGTATTCTGGTGTCTGTCGATTTCCAGCGCGTCTTCGCGAAACCACAAAGGTCGGCCGATACCTACTTTACCGTGTTGGCCGCAAAGCGGCCCGCGGGCTCAGCGAGACTGGGCCTGGCGATATCACGCAAGCAGGCCCGTCGGGCAGTCGACAGAAATCGTCTGAAGCGTCTGATCAGAGACGTGTTTCGTCGCAATCACAGCGTTCTGAATGGCAGTGATTTCGTGGTAATGGCGCGCAGCGATGCGGTCGTTGCAGACAACGCGACATTGCATGCCTCCCTCGTCCGCCATTTCAGGCGTTTTTCGTCTTCGTCGAAGATCGTTGCACAACCAGACAACTGAACCGCGCATCAGGCCTCAGGTTGCGGTGCGCATTTGACCCATAAGCGTTAAACTGCCGCCCTTTGCGCCGTCATCGCTGCCCGGATTCAAGCATTTCCTATGGATAACGTTCGCCTTTTTCTGTTCATGGCCCTGGCCTTCCTCGGCATGCTGCTTTACCAGGCATGGCAGACTGACTATGGTCCGGCTGCACGCCAGGCTGCCACCGAGCAGACGGTACAACCGACGATCACCGGCGTGGACACCCCGGATGCGCCTGCCCGGGCCGATATCGATGCAGCAGCGCCAAGTGTTCCGACGGTCGGCAGTACCGCGGAAGGTAACAGCAGCCGTCTGCTCAAGGTGCATACCGATTCGTTCGACCTGGTCATTGATACCCGCGGCGGAACCATCGTCGACGCCCGACTGGTCAAGTACCCGGTGGCAGTGAACAAGCCCGACGAAAAGTACCGTCTGTTGAGCCAGCGGCCGACCGACTTCTTCATCGCCCAATCCGGCCTGCTCGGCCCCGAAACCGACCGTACACCAACCCACGAAGCGGTTTTCACTGCCAGCGCGGAAAGCTTTTCGTTGAAGGACGGTGAGGACACCCTCGATATCGATCTGTTGTGGCAGTCGCCCGACGGTCTGACTGTGACCAAGCGCTTTACCTTCCGACGCGGCTCACACGCCGTGCAGTTGCAGCACATGGTCAACAACGCGTCCGACAAGACCTGGAGCGGTCGCGAGTACCGTCAGCTACAGCGCGGAAAACCGGAAGATTCCGGCAATGCGTTCATGTACACCTACACAGGCGGCGCGATCTTCAGCCAGGCCGACAAGTACCAGAAATACAAGTTCGATGAACTGGGTGCGGGCAAGCTCGACCGTGACGTCATCGACGGCTGGGTGTCGATGATCCAACACTATTTCCTCGCGGCCTATGTCCCGCCGCGCGGTGAACAGCAGCACTTCTATGGCAAGCAACTGCCGAACGGCCGCGCGGTGATCGGCACCTACACACCGGCGAAGACGGTCGAGCCCGGCGCCAGTGCAAGCTTTTCCGGAACGATGTTCATGGGGCCGAAGCTGCAGGGCGAACTGGAGTCGATTGCCGAAGGCCTCGACCTTACGGTGGATTACGGCTGGCTCGTTTTCATCGCCAAACCCATGTACTGGGTACTGGAACAGATCCAGGATGTGGTCAGCAACTGGGGCTGGACCATCATTATATTTACCATCCTGATCAAGCTCGCGTTCTTCAAGCTGTCCGAGACCAGCTACCGCTCGATGGCGAACATGCGCAAGATGACGCCGCGCATCCAGGCGCTGAAGGATCGCTACGGCGATGACAAACAGCGCATGCAGCAGGCCATGATGGAGATGTACAAGACGGAAAAGATCAACCCGCTCGGCGGCTGTCTGCCGATGCTGGTTCAGATCCCGTTCTTTATCGCCCTGTACTGGGTGTTGCTGGAGAGCGTCGAACTGCGCCAGGCGCCGTGGATCCTGTGGATCGATGATCTCTCCATCAAGGATCCCTTCTTCGTCCTGCCGTTGATCATGGGCGTGTCGATGTTCGTGCAGCAAAAGCTGAACCCGCCACCACCCGATCCAATGCAGGCGAAGATCATGCTTGCCCTTCCCGTGGTGTTCACCGTGATGTTCGCGTTCTTCCCTTCCGGGCTGGTGCTGTACTGGGTGGTAAACAACCTGCTGTCGATCACGCAGCAGTGGGTCATCACCAAGCGCATCGAGCAGGGCGCAAAAGCCTAGGCACGTGGCCGATCTGGCGGCGGACACGATCGCAGCGATCGCTACGCCACCCGGGCGTGGTGGCGTGGGGATAGTCCGCATCTCCGGCCCTTCTGTAACGACCGTTGCAGCGGCTGTCCTGGGTTTATTGCCTCCGGCAAGGCACGCGCAGCATGCCCGGTTTTTCGATGCCGGCGGCCAGGTGATCGACGAAGGTATCGCGTTGTACTTCGCAGGGCCGGCGTCTTTCACCGGTGAAGACATCCTCGAATTGCAGGGACACGGTGGCCCCGTGGTCCTCGATCTCCTGTTGCAACGTGTGCTCGAGCTCGGCGCACGGCTTGCTGAACCCGGCGAGTTTTCGCGCCGCGCGTTTCTCAACGACAAACTCGACCTCGCCCAGGCCGAGGCGATCGCCGACCTGATCGACAGCCAGACACGTGCCGCGGCCCGCTCGGCAATGCGCTCGCTCAGTGGCGAGTTTTCCAGCCAGATCCACGCCCTCGTCGCGGCGATAACCGATCTTCGGATGTACGTAGAGGCGGCGATCGACTTTCCCGAAGAGGAGATCGACTTTCTCGCCGATGCCCACATCGCAGACGGCCTGCAGCGCCTGATTGGACAGGTTGAAGAGCTGCTTCGACGCGCCCATACCGGTCGGCTGTTGCGCGACGGGATGACGTTGGTGATTGCCGGCCTGCCAAACGCCGGCAAGTCCAGCCTGATGAACGCGCTGACCGGTCAGGAAAGTGCGATCGTCACCGCGACACCGGGCACCACCCGCGACGTGCTGCGCGAACAGATCGAGATTGACGGTCTGCCACTGCACATCATCGACACGGCGGGACTGCGTGAGTCCGGTGACGAGGTGGAACGCGAGGGTGTGCGCCGGGCGCGCGAACAGCTGGCCCGTGCTGACCATGCCTTGTGGGTTTTCGACGGCGCCAGTGATCCCGATGCGTCGGGCCTGCCCGCGGCCGGCCTGCCCGAAGGTCTGACCGTGACGCGGGTCCGCAACAAGGCCGATATCACCGCTCGCCCCCTGGGCCTGCAGCAACTCGCTGACGGAACTGAAATCAGTCTCTCCGCGAAGACCGGCGCCGGCGTCGAGGCGCTTCGCAGCCACCTCAAGGGCCTCGTGGCATTCGAGGGCTCCGGCGATGGCGACTTCAGCGCAAGGCGCCGCCATCTGGATGCCATCGCGCGCGCCGCAAGCGCGCTGCAGGCCGGGCGACGCGCCCTGAGCGACGGTCGTGCCGGTGAGCTGTTGGCAGAGGATCTGCGCCAATCACAACTGGCGCTGGCGGAGATCACCGGGGAATTCACCGCCGATGATCTGCTCGGCAGGATATTCAGCTCGTTCTGTATCGGCAAATGAGCTCACCGTCAGCGATCGGCTTTTTCGATTCAGGCGTCGGGGGTTTCAGTGTATTGCGGCATGCGCTGGACGCTGTCGGCGGCACCCCCCTGCTGTATGTCGCCGACTCGGCTTTTGCCCCCTATGGCGCACGCAGTGCCGCGGAGGTGTTGCAGCGCAGCCGATTGATCACGCGTTTCCTGCTCGAACAGGGCGCCGAGGCGATCGTCGTTGCGTGCAACACCGCCACTGCAATGGCGGTGGAAGGACTGCGTAGCGAATTCGAAGTCCCGATCATCGGCATGGAGCCGGCGATCAAACCTGCTGCACAGGTGACGCGCAGCGCCAGCGTAGCGGTGTTGGCCACCAGCGGCACCCTTGCCAGTGATCGTTACGCGCGACTGCGTTCCGACCATGGACGCCAGATCGAGGTACACGAACGAATCTGCCGTCACTGGGTGGAGGCCGTCGAGGAGGGCGACCTGGACAGCCCGCGGGTGTTTGATCTTGTGAACGCCGAGCTGGCGCCGCTGCATCAGCTTGGGGTCGATACCTATGTCCTGGGCTGCACCCACTTCCCGTTTCTGGCACCCGCGATACGCGCCGTGGTCGGTGAAGGCGTGAACCTCGTCGATCCGGGCCCGGCAGTTATCGGCCAGCTTCGCCGTCGCCTCGGACTGCTGCCCGCGCAGACACCATCGGCGTCGCCGGTGAGGCTTTACACCAGCGGTTCACCGGCACAACTGCAACGGCATGCACAACGACTCATCGGCCTGTCCGCCCCATGTCACCCCTTGTCCACCTGAGCGGGTCTTAGCGACAGGCGGCGGATGCGGCGGCTCAGCGCGCGGACCATCTCTTGATCCGACTGGCGGCCATAACGCAGCTGCACGTAGATCCGCCGGATCGCGGACAGCTGGTCCGCGGACTGGGGGAACATTCGCATCGCTGTGGCACACAGGGTGTCCGGACCCTGCGAGGCGACGACATCGACCCCGGCACGCCGCAGCTTGTCGGTGAAGCGCCGCCACAACATCGGTAAAGGATCACCGCTGCGCGGCCGCGGCAGCCGGGCCGACAGGTACACGACGGCGACAGCCAGTGCGCCACCGATCAACAGTGCAATCGCCAGACCGAATCCATGCGGCCGGCCCAGGCCGAGCCATTGCAGCAGGCTGGTCTGTCGTTCGGCGCTGAAACCGACCACCCAGCGATGCCAGCCCAGGTCTACCGCGTCGGCCAGCCACACGGCGTTCTGCCACAGCGCAAGCAGCGCACCCGGGTCACCGTCGCCGAACATGACGCGGTCACCGGCCTGCGAAGCCGCCGTATCGATCGGCTGCTCGATGCGATCCGGGGCCACGGCGGCGGTCGGGTCGACGCGCCACCAGCCAAGCCCTGGGATCCATACCTCGGTCCAGGCGTGGGCGTCGGACTGACGCACGACCCAGTGGTCGGCATGAGGATTGCGCTCGCCGCCCTGGTAACCGATGACCACGCGGGCCGGGATACCGGCCACGCGCATCAGCAATGCGAAGCTGCCGGCGTAGTGTTCACAAAAACCACGGCGCGTCTCGAACAGAAACTGCTCGACCGGATCACCTTGAAGCGTGCCCGGCGTGAGCGTATAGACGAACGGTTCGTTGCGGAAAAAGTCCAGCGCCCGCGCCACCATCTGCAAGGGCTGCGCGGGGTCGGTTGACGCCTGCCATTGCGCGACCAGTCCGGCGACCCGGGGTGCGACCCGGTCTGGCAACTGCAGGCCCAGTGCACGCTCGCGCTCGCTCAGGGCCAGCATATGGAATCCGGGGTCGGAGGCGGCACGAAAGGTGAGGCGCTGGTTGACCCTCTGTTCGCTGACCAGGGTGTAGCTGCTGTTGAGATGGGTCCCGGGTGGCTTGACGGTGACGACGTCGAGCCCGAACAGCCAGTACTCACCGGTCGGTTCCAGCGTTATCTCATAGCCCAGTGCCAGCGGGTCCCTGCCCACGGTGTCGAGTGCCCTTGCGCTGGCGCGGTCAGCCGACCAGCGGCGACCGTCTGTGTGCCACAACACCGGCCCCCTCCAGTATCGCTGTTCGGGCGGCGGAGGCATGCCGTCGAACTGCACGCGGAAGGCAGTTGCCGTGGAGCGACTCAGCTCACCGAGGCTACCGAGGGTCATCTCGCCACTGATACCGGTGAACGCCCGCTGCGTCTTGATTCCCCACAGCGGGCTGTGCAGACGTGGAAACAGCATGAATACCACCAGCGCGAGCGGCAGCGCGGCGACGAACAGTCCCACCGCGTGGCGCAGCACCTGCCGCGGTTGCGCGTGGACCCGGTTCAGGCCCACCTGAACCGCGGTCAATACCAGCGTGCCGGCAAACAGGTAGACCGCGAGTCCCAGCGACTGGCTGTATAGGAACTGTGTCAGGACCACGAAGTAACCAAGAAAGACCGTGACGTGGATGTCACGCCGCGCCCGCAGCTCAAGCAGTTTCAGGCCCAGCATCACCACCAGCAAAGCGGTGCCGGCCAGGCGCCCGTCGTACAGCCCGGTGCTCATTATCACGAGCGCGATCGCCGCGGCCATCAATGCCAGCAACAGCCAGCGCCCCGGCAGCCAGCGCGGATGACGCAGCGCCAGCACACGCCAGCCGACAGCGAGGTAAAAGAAGCCGAGGATGGCCGGGTGCAGGTTGGCGGCATGTGGTGCCATCAGGGCCGCCAGCACAAACAGTGTGGCGCCGAGTAGGCGCGGTGCGATCGGCAGCGCCGCCAGCGCATCACGCATCGCTGGTGCCGTAGAGCGCGAGATGTCGGAGACACTGGTGGCGGTGCGCCGGACCGAGCCCCGGCGCAATCGTCGAGCCCGGGGTCTTCAGGCCGTAGTGACGGCCAGCCGACTCGGCGTCGAGCACCGCCCGGGTGAGCGCAGACACGCGCAACTCGACGTCGTTTCCGGGCGCGTCCACCCAGTCGAGCCACAATGGCGTCGCGGCCTGACCACTGAACACGCGGGTGTTCAGGCCGCGCTCCCGCGCATAGCTCTTCCAGTCGATCTGCGACGGCAGGTCGCCAGGCCGGTAGCCGCGCAACCCCGCGAAATCGTCGCTGCCACCACCCCATTCCGCATCGTTGCCACCATCGCCGGCCGCACCACGCGGTGTCCAGCGTGCCCCCGGCTTCGGATAGACCAGCAGTGGGCGGTCGCATGCCACGTAACACCAGGCACGCAACAGCCCCATCGGATAACAGGTACTGATCACCAGCCTCCCCGGCTGATGCAGGCCGCGTGGTATGCCATGCAGCTGCAGCTGCACGCGCTGTGGTCGGTTCCCGTCGTCGATGTCGACCAGCGCCGGTGCGCTGTCATCGAACATCAACTGGATCGCCGGTCGTGCGCGCGCGGCGCCGTCGAGCTCGACCACGAACGGCACCGGATCGCCACTGAACACCGGCGGCCCGCCATGGCACACCAGGCGCAGACCCCGCAGGTTGCGCCACGTCTGATAGATCGCGTTGGCGGCGAGGCCCGCGAGCAGGAACGTCAGCAGGTGGCCAGGGTTGTTCACATAGTTGACCGCACCCAGCAACATCAGAAACAGCAGTACACCGAACATCAGGCCATAGCGTGTCGGCAGGATATAGATGCGCCGGGCCCCGATCTCGGCCTGTCCCGCCGCCGAGACCTGCTCGACCCGTGCCCAGTCGGCGAAGGCCATGTCAGGGTATCGCCACGCCCTCGAGCAGGGCGCGGACCTGTTCGGTCGTGTCGCCCTCCAGGGCATTCAGCCGGTGACTGGCGACACTCGGCAGTACCGCCTGGACGTCCTCTGGCACCACGTGCGCACGGCCGTCAATCATCGCCCAGGCGCGCGCCGCCCGCAGCAGCGCCAGCGCGGCACGTGGTGAAAGACCGATCTCCCAATGCGCCGAAACGCGCGTGGCGCCGACAAGGGCCTGGACGTAGTCGAGCAACGCGGGCGAGACGTGGATCCGCTCGACGTGCGCCTGCCAGGCCAGCAACGACTGCGGTCCGATGCGTGGCGTGACCTGGCGCAGCAACGAACGTCGATCACTGCCAGCCAGCAGTTCCCGCTCGGCAGCCGCGTCCGGGTAACCGAGGCTGATGCGCATCAGGAAGCGGTCGAGTTGCGACTCCGGCAGCCCGAAAGTGCCGATCTGGCTGCGCGGGTTCTGCGTGGCGATGACGAAAAAGGGTTCCGGCAGCTCGCGGGTCTCACCGTCGGCCGTCACCTGGCGCTCTTCCATCGCCTCGAGCAGTGCACTCTGTGTCTTGGGCGTGGCACGATTGATCTCGTCGGCCAACACCAGCTGGGCAAACACCGGCCCCGGGTGAAAATGGAAACGCCCGTCGTCGCGGTCGTAGATCGACACGCCCAGGATGTCCGCCGGCAGCATGTCGGCAGTGAACTGGATACGTTGGAAGTCCAGCCCCAGCAGCCGCGCCAGCACGTGCGCCAGCGTGGTCTTCCCGACACCGGGAATGTCTTCGATCAGCAGGTGGCCGCCTGCCAGTACGCAGGCCAGCGACAGGCGCAGCGCTTGCGGCTTGCCAACAATCAGGCGGCCGGCGTCATCGAGGACCTGGCGCAGGATTGCATGGTCACCGGGTGCGATGGCGTTGTTCAACGCAGGCTTGGGCATCTGTTCACTGCTCGCTGGCTATCCTTGTCCCTCGGACTATCGGCGGCACAGCCTGAATCTGCAATCAGCGGGCTGCCGCCAGGCCTGCAAACGGGGCGGGTTTCGCATCATTCGGCAAGCAGTGCGCCAATTCGTTCCTCGATCGCGCGTGCGCGCGCATCGCCTTCGTGGGTCTCGCCGACGTGCAGCTCGCGGATGTCGCCATGTTTGTCGACCAGGTAGTAGGCCGGCCAGTATCGATTGCCCAGGGCGCGCCAGTAGGCGAAGTCATTGTCCAGCATCACCGGGTGGCGCAGGCCGAATTCGGCGATCTTGGCGCGGACCTGAGCGGGGTCGCGTTCATGCGCGAATTCCGGGCTGTGGATGCCGACGATCTGGAATGGCGCATCTGCAAGCCGAGCCTCCAGCGCATTCAGCCAGGGGAATGAGCGGTAGCAGTTCCAGCAACCGAAGGTCCACACATCGAGCAGCACCACCTTGCCGCGCAGGTCTTCGACCCGCAACGGGGCGCCGTTGAGCCAGTCATCGGTCGTGGTCGCGGTGAACGCCGGCAGTGGGCGACGCTCGGCCGCGTCGGCATGGGCGATCGTGATCAGGGCGAGTGACAGGAAGATGATTCGCAACATGGCCGGGCTCCGCGAGGTCTGGGCTGTCCTCACAAGACCGCGCCGCGCGACGGATCATTGCAACGAAGACGCCAGCACGCGCGGTGAACTAGAATAACGGACGGCTTTTCAGGGGTTTAACAGATGTTCCATGCACACGCGTACGACGTGATCGTGGTCGGCGGCGGCCATGCCGGCAGCGAGGCCGCGCTGGCGGCTGCGCGCATGGGCGCCAAAACCCTGCTGCTGACGCACAGTATCGAGACCCTGGGTTCGATGAGCTGCAATCCGGCGATCGGCGGTATCGGCAAAGGCCACCTGGTGCGCGAGGTTGATGCCCTGGGCGGCCTGATGGCGAAAGCGGCCGACCGCGGCGGCATCCAGTTCCGCACCCTGAACTCACGCAAGGGGCCGGCAGTGCGCGCGACCCGTGCCCAGGCGGACCGCGTGCTTTACAAGGCGGCGGTGCGCGCGGCGCTGCAGGAACAGCCGAACCTCGATCTGTTCCAGCAGGCGGTCGACGACCTGATCGTCGACAACGATCGCGTGACCGGCGTGGTCACCCAGATGGGGCTGCGCTTTCATGCGAAGGCGGTGGTGCTCACGGTGGGTACCTTTCTCGGCGGGCGCATCCATATCGGGCTGGAGAACTACGAGGGCGGTCGAGCCGGTGACCCGCCGAGCAATGCCCTGGCGCGCCGCCTGCGGGAGTTGCCGTTCAACGTGCGTCGGCTCAAAACCGGCACGCCGCCGCGCATCGACAGCCGCAGCATCGACTTCTCGGTGCTCGAAGTGCAGCCGGGTGACGACCCGGAACCGGTGTTCTCGTTCATGGGCAGCCGCACCGATCACCCGCAGCAGGTGCCTTGCCATATCACCCGTACCAACGAGCGTACCCACGAGGTGATCCGCGGCGGTATGTCGCGTTCGCCGATGTACACCGGGGTGATTGAGGGCATAGGACCACGCTACTGCCCATCGATTGAGGACAAGGTCGTCAGGTTTGCCGACAAGACATCACACCAGATTTTCATCGAGCCGGAAGGGCTGACCAGCCACGAGGTCTATCCCAACGGGATCTCGACCTCGTTGCCGTTTGATGTGCAGTGGCAGCTGGTGCGCTCGATGCAGGGCTTCGAAAATGCACGTATCACCCGCCCCGGCTACGCTATCGAGTACGACTTTTTTGACCCGCGCGACCTCAGGCATTCGCTCGAGACGCGGTTCATCGCCGGCCTGTTTTTCGCGGGCCAGATCAACGGCACCACCGGTTACGAAGAGGCGGCCGCTCAGGGCCTGCTGGCCGGAATGAATGCGGCGCTGCAGGTGCAGGGCAAGGACAGCTGGTCGCCGCGTCGTGACGAGGCCTATCTTGGTGTGCTGGTCGACGACCTGATCACGCGCGGCACGCAGGAGCCCTATCGCATGTTCACCTCGCGCGCCGAGTACCGCCTGATGTTGCGTGAGGACAATGCAGACCTGCGCCTGACCGAGACCGGCCGCACGCTGGGTCTTGTCGGGGATACCCAGTGGGCTTTCTTCGAGCGCAAGCGTGAGGCGATCGCGCTTGAGCAGCAACGCCTGCGCGATACCTGGGTACGTCCGTCAGACCTGGCCGAGCACCAGGCCCTCGAACTGATCGGCGATGCGCTGCGCCGTGAGGTGCGGGCGCTGGACCTGATCACCCGCCCGGAGTGCACCTATCGGGGCATCACCGCGCTGGCCACCGTCGGTGCCGGCGCCATCGACGGCGATGTGTGTGACCAGGTCGCGGAACAGGTCGAGATCCAGGCCAAGTACGCGGGATATATCGATCGTCAGCGTGACGAAGTCGAGCGTGCGCGCCGAGCCGAAGCGACCCGGCTGCCGACTGATTTCGACTATGCGCGGGTAAAAGGCCTATCGGCCGAGGTCAGCGAGAAGCTGTCGCGGCAGCGGCCCGAAACCATCGGACAGGCCGGGCGCATTCCCGGAGTGACCCCCGCTGCGGTATCCCTGCTGCTGATCCACCTGAAAAAGCGTTCGGCCTGAACACGGCGGTCCATGCATGTTGGCCCGCTGCCGCTCAGGCCTGTCCGACAGCGGCATTGAGACGGTGTTCGCTATCCCGTAGCCTGGCCTCGGTGCGCTTGCGCTCAGTGATGTCCTGGTGCGTCCCGGCCATCCACAGGGGTTTGCCATCTGCGTCCCATTCGAATACGCGGCCGCGATCGAGCACCCACACCCAGTGACCGTCACGATGGCGCATGCGTACCTCGCACTCGTAACAATCGAGTTCGCCGGCGAAGTGCTTCTGCAGTAACCTGCCGGAGCGTTCCAGGTCGTCAGGGTGCGCCAGCCGCGTCCAGGTGTCGATGCTGACCGGCACCAGCTGGTTGAGTCGATACCCGACGACCTGTGCCCACCGCTCGTTGAGCCGGGTCTCACCGGTCTGCACGTTCCATTCCCAGGTGCCGACGTTGGTGCCCTCGATCACGTACTTGAGGCGCCGCCGCTCTTCCTCGACGGCCAGTTGCATTGCCTTGATCTCGGTCTGATCCACCAGGTAACCGCGCAGACTGACGACCTCACCGCGGGCGTCCCGTGTCACCCGCGTGAAGTCACGATACCAGGCGTATCCATCATGCTTGTGCGACAGCCGGTAGGACTGCTCGAAGCGGTCGATACCCTGCCTCAGGTAGCGTTCCACCTCGCGCGCGATTCGCGCCGAGTCATCAGGATGAATGATTCGCACGAAGCGGAAATCCGGGGCAGTCATCTCTTCGGCCGTGTAACCCATCACCTGTTCGATGTTGCTCGAAACGTGCGATACCGGCCAGCCCTCCTCTGCGGTCCAGGTGAACACCACGACCGGACCGGCAGAAAACAGGTCGCGTTCCCGTTGCAGTTCGAGTTCCGCCTGCGTGCGCTCGGAGACGTCGCGCGAAAAGCCGACGGTACCAAGCAGGCGACCATCGTCATCCAGCACCGGGGCCTTGTAGGTCTCGAGCCAGATCTTCCTGCCATCGTCCTCGCCCTGCTCCACGACTTCCTTCTTCCGGCGCGAGGCCATCACGGCACGATCATCGGTCTGATACCCCAGCGCCAGTTCGCGTGGCCAGATATCCAGGTCGGTCTTGCCCACCAGCGACTCCGCGTCGTCGGCGCCGCAGGCCTGCGCAAAGGGGGCGTTGACCGCGAGAAAGCGGCCATCCGTGTCCTTCAGCCACACCAGGAACGGGAAGTTGTCGATGAGCGCGCGCTGGTAGCTCTCGCGCTGCCGCAGTTCTGCTTTGATCTTGTGTTGCGCCGTGATATCCCGCCCAAGGCCCATGATGCCGATCAGTCTGCCATCGTCACCGTAGACCGGCGTGCGGGTGATCTGGATCAGCGCGCTGTGACCGTTGTCGGCGAACGTCAGCCATTCCTCGCTGTCGACGGCGGCGCCGTTGCGCACGGCGGCCTTGTCATGGCGACGCCAGTCGCGCGCCAGCGCGGTTCGGTGGAAATCGAAATCGGTCTTGCCAACGATCTGCTCCACGCTGGCGTTGAGCAGACGACCGAATGTTGGATTGCACGAAATGTAGACACCGTCGGTGTCCTTGAACCAGACAAGTTCGGGAAGCATCGCCAGTAACGGGTTGCGCACCGCGAGCGCGGCATTCAACGCACGGCGCATGGCCACCAGTTGTCGACGGTTGCGCAGCAACTTCCATGAAAGCGCCAGGACCAGCAACAGCAGCGCCAGCAGCGCGGCGAAAAGTTGCGTCCGGGTTGCCCCGGTGATGCCCATCGGGACCTCGGCGAGGGCCGGGGAGGCCGCGAGCAGCACTGCCGGTGCAAACAGGCAGGCTGCCTTCGGGTGTGTCCGTCGCCAGGGGACGGACAGATGGCCGTCGTCTTGCATGGGATGTTCGCTATGCCGGGTCGCCAAGGGTTTCCAATATCCCTTGGCGGCCAGATGCGCAGATTTTTTAGCTCGAGCCGCCCGCGACAGCTGGTGGTCGCTGCAGGGTTCAGGCGAGCTGTGCGGCCTTGCGCGCCGGCCGCTCCAGGCAGTGGCGGAGCCAGGCGTCCAGATGCGGGTAATCGGCAAGTGGCAGGCGCGCCGGTTTGCACCACGACAGGACCGCTGCGACATTGAGATCGGCGACCGTGAACCGGTTGCCGGCAAGGAACTCGTGGTCCGCCAGCGTCTGGTCGAGAATCGAAAAGGGTCCCTTCAGCAGGCCGCGGTTGCGGGAGACCTTTTCCGGATCACGCCTGTCCGCCGGCAATACGCGGCTGTGCATCAATACGCTCAGCAACGCGCTCTCCACCTCGCTCATCACCCAGAAAGACCACTGCAGCGCGCGTGCCTCATCCTCAATGGTGTCCGGCCACAGCCCGGCGCCCCGGCCGTACTTGCGCGCCAGGTATAGGTTGATCGCCATGGACTCCCACAACACCAGATCACCGTCGATCAACGTCGGGATCCGACCGTTGGGATTGAGCGCACGGTAGCCGGGATCGTCGAGATCCTTGCCGTGAAAGTCCACCTTGACGTGCTCGAACGGCAGTCCGAGTTCGTGCAGCAGCCACAGTGGCCGAAACGCGCGTGACTGCGTGATGCCGTACAGCTTGATCATGGTTTGACCTTGTGCAGTGGTTGACCGACATCTTAGCCAAGGCAACGCAGCGCCGCAGCGGTAGAATTGCCGGATGATCACCCTGGTGGAAATCAACGCCCTGTGGCCGCGCCAGCTCGAACACGGCCTGGATGCCATGCAACTGTCACTGAGCGAGGCACAGCACGAGAGTCTGCTCGGCTATCTCGGTCTGCTGGCCAGGTGGAACAGAGCCTACAACCTCACCGCCGTGCGTGATCCGGCCGAGATGGTGCGCCGCCAGCTGCTCGACAGCCTTTCGATACTGCCCTGGGTGACCCGCGGTCCGGTCCTCGATGTCGGTACCGGGGCCGGTCTACCCGGTATTCCGCTGGCCGTCGCCCGGCCCGATCTCAATTTCTCGCTGCTCGATACCAACGGCAAAAAGACCCGCTTCGTGCAACAGGTGGTCGGCGAACTCGGCCTCGCCAATGTCGAGGTGATAAAGAGCCGGGTCGAGGGCCTGGCGCGCAATGGCCACTACGCGCTCATCACCTCGCGGGCTTTTGCCACACTGGCGGATATGCAACAGACAACCGCCCACCTGCTGGCAGCGGACGGTTGCTGGCTGGCGATGAAGGGGGCTGATCCGCGTGCCGAGGTTGGGGACCTGCCGCCCGGTTTCAGGGTGGAAGTCACGCCCTTGCTGGTTCCGGGAGAGGCTGGGCGGCGCCACCTCGTGGTCCTGCAGCGGGACTGAACGACCTTGGCGCGAGTGGGTATCTTTTTTCCACCGCGCCGTTATGATAATCGGCCCGGCCAACCGGCCGGTGCCACAACAAGATCCAGGCTGACCACCATGGGACGAATTATTGCTGTCGCCAACCAGAAGGGCGGCGTGGGCAAGACCACAACGGCAGTGAATACGGCAGCGGCACTGGCGGCGATGCAGCGTCGGGTGCTGTTGGTCGATCTCGACCCGCAGGGCAACGCGACCATGGGCAGCGGGATCGACAAACACGATCTGGCAAAGTCGGCACTCGAGGCCCTGATGGGTGAGATCGCGCTGGCGGAATGCATCCAGCGAACCCCGGAGGCCGGTTACGACGTGTTGCCGTCCAACAGCGACCTGACAGCCGCCGAGGTGCGGCTGTTCGAGGCCCCGTTGCGCGAAAAGCGGCTCGAGCTCGCCCTCGCCCCGGTGCGCGATCGCTATGACTACATCCTGATCGACTGCCCGCCCTCGCTCAACATGCTGACACTGAATGCCCTGGTGGCCGCGGACAGCGTGCTGGTTCCGCTGCAGACCGAATACTATGCCCTCGAGGGACTGTCGGCGCTGCTCGCCACCGTGCAGCAGATCAAGGATCACCGCAATCCGCGGCTGGAGATGGAGGGGATAGTGCGCACGATGCATGACCCGCGCAACAATCTGGACAACCAGGTTTCCGCACAGTTGATCCAGCATTTCGGAGACAAGGTGTTCCGTACCATGATTCCGCGCAATGTGCGGGTCGCCGAGGCGCCGAGTCATGGGCTGCCGGTGATGCTGTATGATAAAACGTCGCGCGGCGCGATCAGCTACATGGCCCTGGCCAGCGAGATGACGCGTCGCCATCCTCCGCACAACCCCAACGTACCTGCATGACCATGGTAAAGAAAAGAGGCCTCGGCCGCGGACTGGACGCCCTGTTGGGCGGGTCACAGCCCGCCGCGTCAGCGCAGCAAGATGCGAACCCTGCCGCCACAACGCCGGGTCCGACGACCAGCCTCGCGGTCGACCTTATCCAGCGCGGCCGCTACCAGCCGAGACGGAACTTCGACGAGGACCGGTTGCGCGAGCTGGCCGACTCGATCAGTGCGCAGGGCATGGTGCAACCGATCGTGGTGCGTCCGGTGGCCGACAACCGCTACGAGATCGTCGCCGGTGAGCGTCGCTGGCGCGCTGCGCAGATGGCCGGTCTGGCCGACGTGCCGGTCGTGGTGCGCGATGTGGACGACCAGTCGGCAATGGCCATGGCGCTGATCGAAAACATCCAGCGCGACGATCTCAACCCGCTTGAAGAGGCAACAGCGCTGCACCGGCTGCTCAACGAGTTCGAGCTGACCCACCAGCAGGTCGCCCAGGCGGTGGGCAAGTCGCGCACCACGGTCACCAATCTGATCCGGCTGCTCGAACTCAACACTGAGGTCAAGGATCTGCTCGATCAGGGCGCGATCGAGATGGGTCATGCCCGCGCGCTGCTCGCCTTGAGTGGCCGTGCCCAGACAGAGGCGGCGACCCAGGTCGCGGCCAAGGCCCTGTCGGTGCGCGAGACCGAGGCCCTGGTGCGTCGTCTGAACCAGCCCAAGGCGCCGGCGCCGGCGGCTGTGGAGCAGGACCCGGACGTACGCCGGCTGTTGTCCGATCTCACGGATCGGTTGGGAGCAAAAGTCGCGCTGCAACAGGGTGCCGGCGGCAAGGGCCGCCTGATGATCAGCTACAACACGCTTGAAGAACTCGAGGGGATTCTCGAGCACATCCGTTGAGTGGTCAGGGGTCCAACCTATCTATAGGTTTTTTCTCTAGCCACCCCATGGATTTCTTATCGGATGATCGTTTGACCTTATAAACCCCAGTTCTTATACTGCGCCCGCTTTCGATGG
>ERZ795048.484-NODE-484-length-41363-cov-15.853418_pt1 | contig 41363 bp, 34 predicted proteins | sample MGYA00375132_ERZ795048 | MGnify/ENA primary metagenome ERZ795048 (study PRJEB30177, sample SAMN05720225) | activated sludge metagenome | isolation source: Anaerobic digester | place: Hong Kong | collected 2014-12-17 ...
CGGTGGTATACTTTCACTTTCCTATTTTTGGTACCCTTTATCATTCCCAGAGACACCCGTAGAATTAATTCGCGATGGATTGTGAAAGATCATCAATGATCATGAAACCATATGAAATAAAGAGAGTATCTCATTAAAATCCCTGTGTGAATTACTGCGGTGTTGCTTGGTAATAGTGCTTTTCTTCGTACAGAAATTATTCACACCTGATTTAGATGACTGCTGGTAACACATGAATGGATTCGATAGTCGCCAGCTCAAGGGCCCGTGGTTTGCAAGAGGCTATCATCTGAACAATATTTACGAAGGACTGGCTATGATCTCTTTGATATCAAGGATGTTTCCGTTGATATTGTCAGTGCTGTCTGATATACACCATGAGGATGAATGCGGCATTTGAAGAAAGACTGCGTGAGATAATTCACAGCTCTACACCCTATACACAGATTATAGGGGAATATATCCTCGATTCAGGGGGTAAACGTCTCAGACCGAAACTGGTTGAGCTTATCGGTAGGGCAGTGGGTCTCAGGGATGAGCAGATTGATCCTCTCTCATACGCGGTGGAACTCATGCACACCGCGAGCCTCCTCCACGACGATGTGGTGGACGGAACCGAGATCAGGCGAGCCAAGCCCACTGCAAACCAGGTGTTCGGGGATAAGCCGGCACTGTTGACCGGGGATTTCATATCATCTTCCGCACTGGAGATCATGTGCTCTCTGGGCAGCATCGAGGTCATGACCGCAATGGTTCAGACGATAAAGAAGATGGCCGAGGGGGAGTTAAAGGAACTCGAGTATGCCAGGGCGTTCCATGACAATATGGAGGTTTATCTCGACATCATCTATCTGAAGACAGCGACCCTGTTTGAGTTCTGCACCTATGCGCCGGGAGTTCTGGCCGGCCTGCCGAAGGGGCCCCTGGATGCACTGACCATGTATGGCCGGGCAATCGGAATGGGGTTTCAGATTGTGGATGATATCATCAACCTCACTCCTGTTGAAGATGATAACAAGGACCCGTTCAACGATATCCTCGAGGGAAAGTCCACACTGCCCCTGGTATTCCTCTTTCAAGAGAACCCCGAGATTCTCGATACCCTCTCAGGGATGAGTGATCCCTATGAGAAGCAGCAGCTCATTATCTCCCACATCGGCCCAGGGATCTTGAACAGGAGCAGGGAGGTTGCGCAGAATTATCTGGATGAAGCCACCATCTCCGTGAAGGATGCCGGATATCTTACCGACGATCTGGAAAGAATCCCCCCTGCAATTATTGCTCAGATCAACAGCCGGTTCTGATACCTGCATCACAAACAGTTCTGTTGCGTATCATTGCACGATTTCTATTGATTTTTCATGAATTCAACCCTACGTAAAGGGTAACAATCTTTAAGGGAGAGGTCGCAGTATTGGATTACAAAGATTACTATAAAGTTCTTGGCGTGGATCGTAATGCCACCCAGGATGAAATAAAGAAAAAATACAGGAAGCTCGCCAGAGACTGCCATCCTGATACCTGTAGAGACGATCCGGATGCAGAAAGGCGGTTCAAGGAACTCAATGAAGCCCATGAGGTCCTGGGCGATCCGGAGAAGCGCAGCCGCTATGATGCACTGGGAAGCGACTGGCAGGAAGGTCAGACCTTCAGGCCGCCGCCAGGGTTCGAACATATCTTTGGTGGAGAGCCCTTCGGAGCACGATCCGGCAGGGGTGCCAGAAGCTTTTCTTTTGAGTTTGGCCCCGGCACTGCACACCAGTCAGGTGGGTTTTCGGATTTCTTTGAATCCCTTTTCGGAGATATGGGACTGAGAGGTCATACGAGCGGCAGACCCTCAGCCCCGAAAGGCTCTGATCTGGAGACGGAAGTGAGCATTTCCCTGGAGGATGCCCACGCAGGATCTACCAGAGAGATTCATCTCCAGGGTCCCGGCGGGGGTAAAAGGCTGAACGTCAAGATACCCGCAGGTGCGCATGACGGGATGAAGATCCGGCTTGCCGGACAGGGGAATGTCGGTCCTGGCGGGGCCGGTGATCTCTACCTGAAGCTGCGGCTTTCTCAGAACGGTAAATATCGGCTCGAAGGCAATAACATCATAATGGATCTCCCCATTGCACCATGGGATGCGGCCCTGGGAACAACCAAGGAGATACAGACACTGGATGGGACGTACAATCTCAAGGTACCGGCAGGTGTTTCCTCCGGTCAGCGCCTGCGGCTCAAGGGACGGGGCCTTGCGCATAAGGGGGATCTTTTTGCCCAGATAAAGATTATGACCCCCAAGGATATGAGCAATGAAGAAAAGAGACTCTTCACTGAACTCAAAGAGATATCGAAATTCAAGCCGTGAAAAAGCCGGTGTCTTTTAAGACACCGGCTTTTTTTGTTGACTGCAGGGCAGACCCTGCATCACGATGTGTATCGTGCGTGATTTTACTGTTTCTTGCTTTTTTGAGCTTGCCCCTGTTTCGAGGTGATTTCCGTCAGGCGATAATCCGAGGCGCCATCCAGTTTGATGAAATCCCTCATGTTCTTGAGCTTCGCGTCACCAACTCCTTTCACCTTGACCAGATCGTCTATCGCTCTAAACGGGCCGTTGGCTGTCCTGTAATCGATGATGTTCTGTGCGATAGTCTCTCCGATACCAGGCAATAACTGGAGCTCTTCAGCTGTGGCCATGTTGACGTTCAGCTGACCATGCCCGCCGATTGCCATGCCCCCGAAAACGAATACAACAAGTGTGACCCCTACAAAAAACACAACAAACCTTCTCATTCCAACCTCCTTTTTATTTATTCTTCACCAAGATAAACTTTGGTAGAATATTTATATAAATAAATCCTTAGATGTGAAAGTCAAGGGTTACCATCAAGTAAATCTGAATGGTTAGGTAAATTACTGGAGGAAGGTTTTTGTTCAGATCGCCATAAGAAGTCTCGTTCTCGCGGCTGGTAGAATCACGAAACCGGTGCCGTGAAAGACACCGTTTTCCTTTATGAACATCGGGGCAGAGCCATGGATGAGATTTTTGTATCGTGCATCGGTCTTACTGGGTTCTGCCCGGTGCATGACCTGTCTCAGGTGCTACATCATCCGCACGGCAGCCAGACACTCCTTCACGTTTAAGAGAATTCGTGATATTTCTGAGTTTGCCTTCACTCATTCCCTCCACCTTGACCAGTTCATCCAGTGACGTGAATGCGCCATTGACCTGTCTGAACTCAATGATGTTCTCTGCGATGGCCTCACTGATCCCCGGCAGCCACTGGAGCTCGTCTGCAGATGCTGTATTGATGTTCACCTGACCATGTCCCCCATAGGCTATTCCGCCAAGAGTGAACATTACGACCACTATACCGAGGGTCAACATTGATAGCTTCTTCATTGTAAGCCTTTTTTTATGTCTCGCCTGGTTTTCATTTCAGGTGACAGGCTCATATAGGGTTAACAATGTGAACGTCAAGAGAACAGTCCCATGTGGAACCAAGAGAGTTAGTATGCCACCTTGACAATGATGTTTCCGTCGATATTATTATGATAGATGCTTGATTAACCATTCAATATCATATTGACTTTTTGTCTGAGATAAACATCAGGAAACAATGCAGGCATGAGATGTAACATACTCAGACCCGTGTGTTATCAAAATCTTATCAAAGAGACGAGATGATGGCAGAGGCATTCACACTGAAAGACTGTGCGCTGATCGCCATTGCCACCGGTCAGCAGGCACAGACCCTGCGTGAATTGCGTGACAGGCTCGAGACAACACAGCTCAGCTGCATATACTACCATTTCTGGGGCGGGCTTTTACGGCCGCGTTTCGATGATCCTGAATTTCAGAACGACTTTGCCATCTGGGCCAGGCACAGCATTCATGACAAGCCACTTGCCGAACGACTGGCGCTTATCGATCCCACGCACTTTCATGACCTGGAAAACCTTCGCAGAGAGTTGATCGATATAATCGAGGAGCGTCTCGACGAGAGTGAACTGCTGCCGTGGGCCAGGGCATCTCAGCGATTCTACTTTGTCCGGTCTCAGATCGTGGTGTTCGATACGGACAGGAGGGTTCATGAGCCCGGAGAACTGAAAGCACTCATTCCTCATCTTTCTGCCGGGAGTGTCTTCTATCACTTCATAGATGCACGGCGCCGCACCCCGTTCGGCAATGACGACTTCAGCGAGTGGCTCCTGGGATTTAAAGAAAAATACAGGGCGCTGGTGGACCGTATTGCGATTATCGACCCCTATTTCACCACACTGGTTGATCTCAGACAGGAATTGGCCGGCGTTTTTGAAGAGTATCTCTCCACATGAGGACAGCTAATGGCTGAACTGCTTACAGAATATGAAAAGATTGTCGGACCTGAAGTGATCGATCAACTGCGTCAACTGGCTAAACTCCTGGCCGGGATGAATGTTGTCCATGTAAACTCGACAAAAGAGGGTGGCGGTGTCGCCGAGATCCTTCATCGAATAATTCCCCTGAAGAACGAGTTGGGCCTTACTGCCAGGTGGGAAGTGATTACCGGAGACAGGGACTTTTACCAGTGCACCAAACTGATGCACAACGCCCTTCAGGGCAACAGGGTAAATATCTCCGGCGCCATGCTGAAAAACTATGAGAAGACTGCACAGGAAAACGCTGAGAGATTGCGAGAGGTCCTTGAAGGAGCAGACATGGTCTTCATCCATGATCCCCAGCCTGCTGCCCTGATCAGGCTCTGCAATGCCCGCCGGGGGAAATGGATCTGGCGGTGTCATATCGATGTCAGCCATCCCTACCGGGGCGTATGGAAATATCTCCGGGAACATATTAAGGGCTATGATGCGAGTATCTGGTCTCTCTCGGAATATGTGCAGCCGCTCCCCCATCCGCTCTACCTCATTGCACCCAGTATCGATCCATTGAGCAGCAAGAATATCAAATTGAGTGATGAGGACCTCGCAAAAACCCGCACAAAATATGGTCTTGATCCTTCCAGACCGATCATCACACAGGTTTCACGGTTTGACCGGTTTAAGGACCCCATAGGCGTTATTCATTCATACCGGCTGGTCAAGGAGTTTCTTCCATTACAGCTCGTTCTTGCTGGTGGTGGTGCAACGGACGACCCGGAAGGGGAAGAAGTCCTTGCCCAGGTCAGGTCCGGTGCCGAAGGCGACCCTGATATCCATGTATTACTGCTGCCTCCTGATGATCACCTCACCATTAATGCCCTGCAGAGAATATCCGACATAGTCCTGCAGAAATCCACGCGGGAGGGGTTCGGGCTCACCGTGACCGAAGCGATGTGGAAAGGCAAGCCGGTGATCGGTGGTGATACCGGCGGCATCAGGCTTCAGGTCATAAATCATCATACCGGGTTTTTGGTCAATACCCCTGAGGGTGCTGCACTTCGTATCCGTTATCTTCTGAAACGGAGGGATAAACTGCTCGAGATGGGGAGCAAGGCCCGTCAGTTTGTGCTGGAGAACTTTCTCATTACCCGGCACCTGCGGGAATATCTGACCCTGATGGTTGCGGTCATGTTCGAACATGAGGACAGGATTGAACCGCAATGAGTTATGCGTCAGAAAGCGATATACCACTCATCATCAATATACCGGATTTCTGGGACCGGTTGGACGAAGCACGGAAACGATTTCTCGCCCTTGATTATGACGGCACCCTGGCCCCGTTCCGCATCGAGAGGATGGAAGCCGCACCGTTAGAAGGTATCCCAGAGCTCTTAAAGCAGATTCAGGCTAGAGATGATACCACCCTTGCCATTATTTCGGGACGATCCCTGTTCGAGCTTACCGGTCTCGTGGGGAATATAGGGGTCACCATGGTGGGGAGCCATGGGTTCGAGCTTCGTGGTCCGGATGGTGATATTGTCGTAAAGAAGATCAGCCCTGAGCAGGAAGTGGGCCTCGTGGAGGCGAGGGCCATCGGCATTGAAGCCGGCCTTGAGAAACGTCTTGAGACAAAGACAGCGAGTATCGCTCTTCATACCCGGGGCCTTTCTCCGGGTGAGGCCTCACGCATGGAAGACGAGATGCATGGTACATGGGGGGATCTCGCTGAAAAGTATAGTCTCGAGGTAAAGAGATTCAACGGCGGGGTGGAACTGCGGGCCATGGGATGGAACAAGGGAGATGCCCTGGAGTCCCTGCTGCTCGACCTGAAGGAAGAAACCCTGTGTGTATATATCGGGGATGACGAGACGGACGAGGACGCCTTCGAGAGGATACAGCCCTATGGGTTCGGCATCAGGGTGGGGGACCCTTTCCAGCCATCAAAGGCAAACGGATTTCTGCCGGACATTGAGTCGGTAAAACGCTTTCTTGTTGCATGGAGGGATATGCCCTCACCTACATCTTGAGGAGAAGATACATGGCCGCACAGAGACTTGTGGTGGTATCAAACCGGCTGCCTGTTGTTCTGACAAAAACAGGCACCGACACGTGGAGTATCCGTCCGGGGTCAGGGGGGCTTGTGACGGCTATGGGGCCTGTCCTGCGTGACCGTGGAGGTCTGTGGATCGGCTGGCCGGGTTTAACCTCGGAAGATTGTCCTGATAATCAGTCCCTGAATGAACTGATTGCACAAGGGGCAAGCCATAGCGGCTACGCACTTAAATATGTCTATCTGGACAGAGAGGAGATCGGCAAGTACTACTACGGGTTTTCCAATGAGATACTCTGGCCCCTGTTTCACGACCTCTTCCCTCAGTGCAATTTCGACCCCGCATACTGGGAAGCATATCAGCGGGTGAACAACAAGTTTGCCAGCTTCGTCATCGACAACACCGAAGATGATGATTATGTATGGGTCAATGATTACCAACTTATCCTGGTGGCCCGGGAAATGAAACGGATCGGCCGCAGACGGCATATCGGCTTCTTTCTCCACATCCCGTTCCCGCCTCTGGATATATTTCTCAAACTGCCGTGGCGGTTCGAGATCCTGGAGGCACTGCTTGAGTATGACCTCATCGGTTTCCAGACGGTTCGTGACCGGAGAAATTTTATCGGGTGCGTGAGGGCACTTCTCGGATATAAGGTAACCGGTAGAGGCCAGGTCAGTTCCATCATGATCGATGAGCGCAGGGTTCACGTGGGAGCCTTCCCTATAAGCATCGATTTTAAAGAGTTTTCTGATTTCGCCAAAACCCAGGAAGTCTCGGACCAGGCATGGATAATCCATGCAAATCTGCCGAGGAGACAGCTCATCTTAGGGGTGGACCGTCTCGACTACACAAAGGGTATACCCCACAGGCTGCTGGCCTTCGACAATGCCCTGTCCCGCTACCCTGACATGCGTCGCAAGGTCACCTTTATTCAGGTTGTGGTACCCAGCCGGAGGGACGTGGAAGAATACGAGAAACTCAAACAGGAGATCGAGGGCCTTGTGGGAGAGATCAACGGGCGATACACGGAGGTGGGCTGGACCCCTGTGCACTACATATTCCGTGCATTGCCCCGTAAAGAGCTGGTTGCCTACTACCGAACGTGCGAGATTGCGCTGATCACCCCGCTCAAAGACGGGATGAACCTGGTTGCAAAAGAATACTGCGCAAGCTCTATTGAAGAAAAAGGTGTGCTGATTCTCAGTGAGTTTGCAGGGGCGGCTGCGCAGCTGTATACCGGAGCACTCCTGGTCAATCCCTATGACCGACAGGGGGTTGCGGATGCAATTTACCAGGCCTTCACCATGAATCAGGAAGACAGGCAGCAAAGGATGTGCCGGCTCAGGGCTTTGATACAGAGATACGATATCATCTATTGGGTCAATTCATTCCTCAGGGCAGGGATTGCAAAAAACCTGGATGATTTTCCCCAGATGGAATTTTTTGTCCCTAAACAGTGAGGTGTTCTCACCGGTATCTTTGCCCTCGGTGACAGCGGGACGGAGCGTGGCAGCAGTGGTACATGCATCGTGGGAAAATGCAAATAGATGAGTAAAATTAATTGATTGTGAGGATTGGCCTTATAGATGAAATCACTTGAGAAATGATGATTTTTTCATTAATGTGGATGATACAACAACCCGATGACGGATACCTGAGTACAGCAGAAAAAGAGGTGAACCATGAAAAAGTCACACATCTTTTTATCCATAGCGGTCATGTTTCTTCTTGCATTGCTTACTGCCTGCGGAACGGAAACGGACGACTACACGGGCTCGCCCTTGAGCACCTTCAGTGATGAAGTGAAAGTGTGCACGCCTTTCCTTGAGGGAAGCGGGCAGGATCTCGGGGACATATCTCTGGATGAATGGTCAGCGTGGGATCCCCAGGTGGATCGCAGTGCTCTCGGAAAACTGTTCAATACCGAGATCGGCCAGGACGAGTGTATCTACACGCAGATCGAAGTCCTTGACAGCCTCATTGCAAAGGTCAATGAATTCCTTGAATACTGGGGAGAAGACGGCACCTACACCATCGGTGACATGTCGGCGACTATCGATAATGATACCAGTTCGGTCTACGTCCCCTATTTGAGGACCTTCTTTGCCGAGCTCATCTCTGTACCGGTGGACAGGGAGATCACCCTGACAGATTCAGGTGATGATCTGACCCTTCACATGGCGTTTTTGATCGATAGTACTGCCGAATATATCGTAACTCAATACACCATCGGCACTACCCAGGCCGGAGTATACTATACGGAACGGGACGGTGACGAGCTCAGGATATGGCATGCGAGTGTCAGGACCAGGAAGGTTCAGTTCACCTGGGAAGGACATGCCGGCGATCAGTGGTTCACCATCACCCAGTGCAGTGATGTCACCGGGAACTGGGAAGTCATGGGCGGCGGCAGCGTTGAGGTCAGTACCGATGAAATGGCCTTTATGGCCCGCAATCAGTATACGGGTGGTTCAGCAGACGAGTACTACGTGACCCTGACCCGGGCGGAACTCGAGAGCGGGACCGAACCGACAGGCGGTATCATTGATGCAGGGACTACTGAACCGAACGGGAGCGGCGTGCTGGCCTATATTACCGAGGGAGAGCCCGAATGTTTCGGCTTTCTCGGTGTCGGTGCCTATCCGAGTGATGTAGGTGTCCTCGCCTGGGGCCAATGAGTATTCAGTGAGGTGATTGAGCATTGTCATCCCTTCGTGCGGTGGATCCGAAAGGGATGATTAGGTATTTCCTGGTGGCTGATCAGTAGTGGCGGCGTAGTTCCCCTGTCTGTTTTATCAATAGTGCATGTTTTCAGAAAAAGGTAAGGGTTTGTTGTTATCTTCACAGATGATGTATGATATAATTATATAATCACAACTGAGAGAGGTTGTTTACTATGAAGTACATGAGTGTGGCTGATGTAGAGGAGAAACTGGAACAGGCGGATTATATCACATCACGGGAAATCGCAACGGTGGTTTTCCTTGCTTCGGTAACGAAGAAACCCATCCTGGTGGAGGGGCCTGCTGGTGTCGGCAAGACAGAGCTGGCAAAGGCAGTAGCCAGGTCGCTGTCTCTGGAGCTCATCCGTCTCCAGTGCTATGAGGGCCTTGACGAATCAAAGGCGCTGTACGAGTGGGAGTATGCAAAGCAGCTCCTGTACACGCAGATGGTCAAGGAAAAGATCAGTGATGTCATTGCAGGTGCACGTTCGCTGGGTGACGCAGTGGAGAAGATTGCCTCGCAGGAAGACGCCTTTTTCTCCGAGCGGTTCATACAGCCCCGGCCGCTTCTCCAGGCCATCTCATCGGATGAGACGGTGGTTCTGCTGATCGACGAGGTGGACAAATCCGACCCCGAATTCGAGGCCTTTCTCCTGGAACTCTTAAGTGATTTTCAGGTATCCATACCGGAACTCGGCACAAAGAAGGCAAAGAATATCCCGTTTGTTGTGCTCACCTCCAACAATTACCGGGATATGAGCGATGCCCTGAAGCGCCGATGCATCCATATCTACATCGATTACCCTCAGCGGGAACTGGAGATGCGTATCGTAAAACTCAAGATTCCCGGTATAGGTGAGCGGCTTACCGCAGAGCTCGTGGATGCTATCCGGAAGATCCGGGAACTCGATCTGAAAAAGAGGCCGTGCATCTCCGAGACACTCGACTGGGCGCGCTCCCTCATTGCGCTTCAGGTTGAGGAACTCAGCAGTGAGGTGCTTGTGGAGACGCTCAACATGATCTGCAAGTACAAGGCCGACTCGGATATGGTAAAGGTGAACATAGCAAACATTGTGAATTAGGCCTGCAGACATGGTAAAGGCTATCCTGAGATTTGTGGCGTGCTGCCGGACTGCCGGGTACCGGGTTTCCACCTCGGAGGTGCTCGATTGCATCTCTCAGCTCGAGCTGATCGATATGCTCGAGGAAGAGGAGTTCAGGGCCGTTCTGCGGGCGAATTTTGCCAAGAGCAGGCGGGAACAGGCCCATTTCGATCAGCTCTATCATCTCTTCTTCCACGAATTGCGTCAGGATATCAATCTGGACGAGTCCGATCCGCTCTCCGAGAAGATGGATCAGGTGCTGGACAGCCTCCAGGAGCGCCCGAACGGAGACCAGGCACACCGGGCCATACTCGAGTTTCTCTCCGGCAATCCCCTGCCGTTCCTCGAGATCATGAGAATGATCCAGACCGAGGAAATAAATATGAGCCAGGGCAGAAAATTCAATCTGGGTCCCCTGGCCAGCCGGCTCAGGGTGATGGTGCAGCTCAATGATGTCAGGAGCGAGATCAGCCGGTTCTTAGATGAGAATATCCTGCACTATGCACAGCAGACGCGCCGGGATCTCGCCAGGCGTTTCTATGAGCAGCTCGAAAACGCCTATGCCCTTCTCCTGAGAGAGCCGCGCCCCCACAATGATGCGCTCAGGGAGGTAAAGACCCATGATCAGTACCTGCGGCAGCTCGGTGACAGGCCGTTTACCTCACTTACCCCCAAGGAACTGGAGCAGGTGCGCGAGATCATCGACAAGCTCGTAAGGAAATTGAAGGACATCATATCCCGGCGCTATGCCACCAGCAAGCGGGGTGTTCTGGATGTGAAAAAGACGCTGAGAAAGGCGGACAGGTACCAGGGTGTGCCCATGGAGATCAAGTTCAAGAAGAGACCTCCAAGAAAAGGCAAAATCGTTACCCTGTGTGACATATCCTCTTCCGTCTGGGCTGCTGCACGGTTCATGCTGAACATACTCTACTCCCTCCAGGAGTGTTTTACCAAGGTGAACAGCTTTGTGTTCGTCTCCGGACTTGCAGAGGTGACCGACATCTTTGAGAACGAAGAGATCAACCATGCTATCGAGATGGTCCTCAAGGAGGTGGATATCGACTACCATGCACCCACCGACTACGGTGAGACCTTCCGGCATTTCAAGCGGGACTACATGGACATCCTCAACAACAAGACCACGCTCATCATCATAGGCGACGCCCGATCGAACTATTTCCATCCCGAAGACAGGATCCTTTCAGAGATGAGAGATAGATGCCGCAGGCTCATCTGGCTCAACCCTGAGGCTCAGCAAAGCTGGAATACGGGTGACAGCGAGATGTATTCCTACAAGCCCTACTGTCATGAACTCAGGGCATGCCGTAATCTCAACCAGCTCCTTGATTTTGTGGAGGACCTCATTCTTTAAAATAAACAGTGCCTATGTATGCAATGAATTTTCCGACAAAGGGGGCATAGGAACAGATGAAAGAAAGCTCACACCTCGAGCACATTACAGGATGTCTCTTGTTTTTTTCATCTACTGCCGGGTTCCTGTCCCCAAGATATGGATTGGGATATGAATATCTGGATGAATAACAAGCAGTGCCTTCTGAAAAAGAAGGTAGCCGATTTTGCCGCAGAACACATTGCAACGAGGCCTGACCTGCATACGCTCAAGGAGTTTCCAGCAGGTCTGTGGGAAGAAATGGGCAGTGAGGGTCTGCTCGGGATCGGTATTCCGGAGGACTTCGGCGGCTCCGGTGGCGACTATCTCAGCATTGCTGTTGCGGGCAAAGCCCTGAGTGAGGCTGGCAACAACCTCGGGTGTTCGCTCACGTGGATGATACACCAGATCATTGCCCGGTTCTTTCTCCTGGATCACGGTTCAGACGCACAACACGTGCAGTATTTACCAGACATGGCCCGAGGGAAGATAACAGGCTGTATTGCCGTCTCTGAACCTGAGGGCGGCGGCCATCCCAAGTATCTGAAAACAACTGCCGAGCGTGATGGATCAGTCTTTCTCATCACCGGGGAAAAGACCTTCCTGACCAATGCCCCTATCGCGGATGTGTTTATCGTCTTTGCAGTGGTGGGTGTGGAACAGTCACGAAAGCGTTTCGGCGCCTTCATCGTCCCTCGGACATCGCCCGGTCTGAGTCTCGCCGAGCCGCTGGATTTCGGCTTTCTCCATCCATGCCCTCATGGTGGGATCGTCCTGAACAGGTGTCCGGTATCAGCCGACGCCGTTCTGGGAAGACCGGCCAGTGCCTACGAGGATATGGCGCTGCCGTTTCGGGAGGTGGAGGACACCCTGATGATGGGTCCCCTTACCGGGGGGATCAGGGCACAGCTGAACCACCTCATACGTCTTATGCGGGATCAGGCCCTCCCGGTAGGGGATGAGCTCGTCTCCAGGCTGGGGGAGATCGAATCGATGCTGGGGGCCCTGGAGATCCTTGCCTATGATGCTGCAGCCATGCTTGAGAACACGGATCATCCTCAACTGGTCCCCCTTCTGATATTCTGCAGGACGGTTGCCTCACAGGTGCAGGAGCGGCTGCGGGACCTTGTGCAGACTGCCGCCATCAAGCAGGACACCTTATATGAACTCATGACCAATGATCTGGTCAGCACGCTGCGCATCGCTGCAAACATCTCCGCCATCAAGCAGAAGAAACTCGGCAGGGCGCTGCTTACATAATGGGCTCAGGGCAGCATATCATCTGAGATGGTATTCCCAGGGGGACATGCAGATATAGTGCCTGGAACAAAGGTGAACGAATATAGAATGATGGTAACCATGAGGAGGGTGAGAGAATGGCAAAGGTAGTTGTACTGGGGGGATGCGGTGCAGTGGGGAGTGTCGCTGTGAAGACCCTTGCATCACAGGATATGTTTACATCCGTTGTGATAGGCGACATGAATATGGACAGGGCTCAGGCCATCATCGCGGATCTCGGTCAGGATAAGGTCTCGGCAATACGGCTGAATGCAGATGATCCGGAGAGTATCAGGGGTGCGATCGCAGGGGCCGATGTGGTGCTCAATTGTGTCGGTCCGTTTTACAAGACCGTAAAGACCATACTCAAAGAAGTGATTGAGAGCGGAATCAACTACGTGGATATCTGCGACGATGTGGATGTAACCCTGGAGATCCTTGCAATGGATGCAGATGCGAAACGCTCAGGTGTATCAGCACTCATCGGCATGGGGAGTTCGCCGGGTGCCACGAACCTGCTGGCAAAACTCGCCCATGATTCTCTGCTGGATGAGACTGACTCAATCGATATTTTCCATACCCACGGCGGAGAGGCCATCGAGGGGGAAGGGGTGATCGCCCACCGGTTCCACTGCATGAGCATCGATATCCCCATGTTCCTGAACGGGTCGCTTACATACGTGAAATATTTTGAAGATGACGGGAAGGCACTGAGGCAGACCTTCGATTTCCCGGTGGTGGGAAAGAATATCCCCCTCTACCCGTATCCGCATCCCGAGCAGGTAACGCTGCCGAGGTATCTGCAGCTCAAGCAGGTGACGAACAAGGGCTCTGTCCTGCCCAATGAATACTACAACCTTACGCGCGATCTCTGCGGGCTCGGTCTTGCAAGCAGGGAGACTCTGGAGGTGAAAGGCACAAGCATCGTCCCCTATGATTTTGCCGTTGCCTATATCCTTAAGGAGCGGGAGAGGATTCTGAAAGAGACAGGGTTTGATACTCCCCGCGGCTGCTGCAGCGTGGTGGCCAAAGGCAGGAAGGACGGTGAGTATAAGGAGTATCGATTCCACATGGCATCGCGGTCCCAGGCACTGGGTGAGGGGACCGGTATCCCGGCGGCAATGGGGGTGATCCTCATGCAGCAGGGAAAGGTCTCAGGTCCGGGGGTGCTTCCCCCGGAGGCGTGTGTTGATCCCATGGAGTTTGTCAGCCTCATATCAAAGGTGATGAAGCTGGATGAAAAGAAAGAGGACGGGGATTCATTCGGCGGTGTTATCGTGGAGAGCGTTGATGAGACCGGGGCAGTGACCAAGCTCGATATCTGACCCATTGATTTACATGGAAACGGGAGCGATCGATATGAACAATGACAGGTATGTACTGGCCATTGACCATGGCACCTCAGGTATCAAGACCTCCATTATCTCTACAAAAGGTGCTGTAATCGATTCCGATTTTTACAGGACACCCATCACCTTTCTCGATGGCGGGGGCGCGGAGCAGGATCCTGCCCACTGGTGGGACGGGGTGAGGATTACGGCAAAGAGGCTGGTTGAGAAACGGTCCGTAGATGCTGCTGACATCATTGCCGTGTGCGTCTCCAGCACGTTCTCCAGCACGGTTGCGGTGGATGAAAAGGGCGATCACCTCATGAACTCTCTCACCTGGATGGATTCCCGCGGGGCGCCGTATGTAAAAAAACTCATGAAGGGCTTTCCCAGCATCATGGGATACGGTCTGCCCAAGATCCTCAAGTGGCTTCCCAAGACCGCAGGGGGGCCTACACTTTCGGGCAAGGACGATATTGCCCATGTCCTGCTCATAAAATATGAATATCCTAAAGTCTATGAGAAGGCCCACATGTTCCTGCCGAGCAAGGACTACCTGAATCTCCGCCTTACCGGGGCTTTTGCCGCTTCATACGATTCAATGCAGCTATTCTGGTTGACCGACATTCGTGACGTCAACCATATCCGCTATGATGACGAGCTCATCCGCATGGCCGGGATCGAAAAGGAGAAGCTCCCTCCCCTGAAAAGATCAATCGATGTCCTCGGGCCCCTCTCCCCTGCGGTTGCAAAGGAGATCGGGCTTCGGCCCGGTGTACAGGTCGTCATGGGATCGCCTGACCATCAGGCTGCCTGTATCGGCTCGGGTGCGGTCCGCGACTATGAAGGGCATATCTACATCGGAACCTCTTCCTGGGTGCAGTGTGTCATCCCGTTCAAGAAAACCGACGTGCTCCACTCCATCGCCTCATTCCCCACAGCGATCCCGGGAAAGTATCAGAGTGTCAACGAGCAGGATATTGCCGGCGGGTGCCTGGATTTTCTCATCAACAACATCATGTACGGCACCTCGGGTGTGACCCGGCAGGACCCCCCTGACGATGCGTTTGCACGACTCGACGAGATTGCCGGCAGCGTTCCTGCAGGAAGCTGCAATCTGATCTTCACCCCCTGGCTCAACGGAGAGCGGACCCCTGTGGACGATACGAGCTTGAGGGCTGGCCTGTACAATATCTCAAAGACCACCACCTTTGACCACATGGTGAGGGCCTTCCTGGAAGGTGTGGCCTATAACACGAGGTGGTCCCTGGGGTATGTGGAAAAGTTCATAAAGAGAAAGATGGATCCCTTAAGTATAGTGGGCGGCGGTGCGAGGTCGAACCTGTGGTGCCAGATCTTTGCCGATGTTTTGGGCAGGGAGATCCGGCAGGTGAGAGACCCGCTGCAGGCAAATGCGCGCGGGGCAGCGTTGATCGCCTCGGTGGGCCTCGGCGAGATCTCGTTTGACGATATACCGTCTCTCATGGAGTACACAGGGATCTTCCACCCGAACAGGGCAAACACAAAGACTTATGACAGGCTTTTTAAGGAATTTAAGATGATCTACAGGAATAACCGTGCAATGTACAGGAGGTTGAATAAAGGCTAACAGGCTATTTATGGCAGCTGGTTCGTTGTGAAGGAGCCTGCAGCGTCTGTACATGAGTCTTTCTTTGATTCTCCGCCCTGCTTTTATTCAAGGCTGCAGGTTATTTCATGTCTATTATTGAATGCAGTGCAACAATATGATATCTCTAATAAAATTTGACGGCATCATTGATTGTTTGAAGGCTGCAGTTCAGTCAGGACAACGAGTATGTATTTTACAAAGGAGGGTTTAATTCAATGGCAAGCTACCAAGAGACTTCAATGGCAGCAATCTTTCAGAACAGGGTTTCCGAACTGGGTGAAAAGGCGTGTGTAGCATATAAGAACTCACACAGCATCTATGAGAACATCTCCTGGAACGAGATGAACACAATGGTGAGGAATCTTGCGTCATTCCTGATCTCCCAGGGCATCAAAAGCGGCGACAAGGTGGCACTTTTTTCTCCGAACAGGTACGAGTGGTGGGTTGCAGACCTGGCAATCCTGTCTGTGGGAGCGGTGAACGTCCCTATCTATGCCACCAATTCAGCCCTGGAGGCACAGTATATTATCGAGAATTCGGATTCCGTGATGTGTTTCACCGGGGAGAAGGAACACACGGACAAGGTCCTGGAGGTAAAGAAAAACCTGCCCGGACTTGGGGCGGTCATCTCCTTCGATGCTGTAGATGGAACAGCCGGTGATGTCATTGACCTGAAGACGGCCTTGCACCAGGGTGAAGGGACAGACAACACCGGGGTGTTCGAAGAACGGCTCACGTCCATAAAACCATCGGATATGGCTACCATCATCTATACTTCGGGAACAACAGGAGATCCGAAGGGTGTAATGCTCTCGCACCACAATTTCATCTCAAACGTCAACCAGCTCTATTCCGTGGACCCGGAACTCTTTCAGGAAGAACACACGCTGCTGTCATTCCTTCCCCTGTCCCATTCGTTCGAGCGGACAGTAGGTTACTACTCTGCACTCAATGCCGGCAAGACAGTGGCCTTTGCCGAGGATTTCTCCAGGATTTTGAACAATTTCCAGGAGGTGAGGCCGACCCTGATCGTGAGTGTGCCGAGACTGTACGAGAAAATCCATGCAGGTATTGTTGCAAAGGTCTCGGAGGCACCGTTTATCAAACGGATGCTCTTTAAGTGGGCTATGTATCTGGCAAAGAAGAATCTCCCCTACATATGTGACGATCTCCCGAGAAAGGGCTTCTTTGCATTCCAGTACAACCTGGCGGACAAGATCATATTCTCCAAGTTAAAGGCCGGTCTCGGCATGGACAGGCTTCGCTTTGCGCTCTCAGGAGGCGGTCCGCTCTCGGTAAGCGATGCCGAGTTTTTCCTGGGCATGGGCATCAAGGTGTGCGAGGGCTACGGTCTGAGTGAGACCACGCCGGTGACCCATGGAAACCGGCCCGGTCATATAAAACCCGGGACCGTTGGTCCGCCCCTGAAAGATACCATCGTCAAGATCGGCGAAGGCGGCGAGGTGCTCATAAAGGGTCCCCAGGTCATGATGGGATACTACAAGAACGAGGATGCAACGAAAGAGGTCTTTACCGAGGACGGATTCTTCAGGACTGGGGACATCGGTGAGACAGATGACGAGGAGTATCTGAAGATTACCGGGCGCATCAAGGACCTGATCGTCACCTCAGGAGGGAAAAACATCTCCCCCCAGAACATTGAAAACAGCCTCAAGGCATCAGGCTATATCGAGCAGGTGGCAATCATCGGCGATAACAGGAAATATCTCTCGGCCCTGATCGTGCCGGCCTTCCCCGAACTTGAGAACTGGGCAAGGAACGAGGGTATTTCCTTTGCCACGAAAAAAGAGCTTATAGAAAAGCCTGAGGTAATAAAGCTCTTTGAAGAAGAGATCTCCGCAAACATGCAGCACTATGCACGGGTGGAACAGATACGCAAGTTCAAGCTGCTGGATGCCGAATGGTCGCAGGAAACAGATGAGCTGACCCCCACACTCAAGATCAAGCGCAGGGTTATCAATACCAAATATGCATCCGAGATCGAAAGCATGTATCCGGGCGAATGATCCCCGGTATTAAGATCTCACTTTAGATCGTATCCTGGTGTCAGGCAGACCGCAGGGAGAGGTCATCGGTGTGATGACCTCTCCCTGATTTTCTTGCCGGCGTAACAGCTGCAGCACCAAGATCCGGTGCACTCTGCAATTCCCTGATACAAACCAGTACGTGCGAGATGTTTCCGTACTCTCTCATTCCCCCTTGTACATGGCTTCGATAAAGTCGGTGTAGTTTGTATCGATGACCTTCCTGCGTATCTTCTGCGTCGGGGTTATCTCTCTGGCATCCTGCGTGAACTCGTGCGGGATCAGGGTAAATCTCTTGATCTTTTCCACCTGCCCCAAAGCGGCAGTCTGCCGGTCGATCCGTTCCTGATAAAAGTCTACGATCTCAGGCCGTGTTACAAGGTCCTCATGGGAGGTGAAGGGTATACCATGGTCCCGCGCATAGTTTTCCAGCTGGTCAAAAGCGGGCACGATGAGTGCGGAGACGTATTTCCTGCCGTTGCCGATCACTGCCGACTGCTCGATGTAGAGGTCTTCGTTCAGCAGGATCTCGATCTTCTGAGGTGCGATATATTTCCCTCCCGAGGTCTTCATCAGGTCTTTTATCCGGTCGGTGATGGTAATATAGCCCTCGTCGTCGATGGTTCCCACATCACCGGTCTTTATCCATCCGTCAGGGGTGAAGGCCTCTTTTGTGAGCTCGGGTTTGTTGTAGTAGCCCATCATCATGCTCGGGCTTTGCGCCTGAATCTCACCTTCGTCTGAGAGCCTTACCTTCACCATGGGCAGGACAGGTCCGCTGGTGCCGAATTTGTTGTGCGTTTGATTGGCAATGCAGATGGGAAAACACTCGGTCATGCCATAGCCGAGGAGCAGCAGGACCCCTGCCTTGAAGAAGAATTCAGCAATCTCGGCTGAGAACGCCGCCCCACCCACGTTGTAGAACACGGTCCGGCCGCCGAAAATGGCCTTGATCTTTTTCAGGACCAGCCGGTCTGCAAGGGCGTACTGCGCCAGCAGGACAGGGGGAATGGGTTTTTCGTCCCGTTTCCTCACGGCAACCCTGCCACCCACTTCAAGCGCCCAGAAAAAGAGCCTTTTCTTCAGGGGTGAGGCTTTACTCAAACCCTCCATCACCGTTGCATAGACCTTTTCCCACATCCTGGGGACGCTGCACATGTACATGGGCCGTGATTCCCTTAAAAATTCCAGGATCTTTTTTGTGTCATGGCAATAGTGATTCTCACCGCTTCTAAGGAAGATAAAGTACGTCCAGGCCCGCTCGAACACGTGGGAGAGGGGCAGAAAGGCAAGATTCACATCGTCTTCGCCCAGGGTAAGGTGTCCTTCAGGATCGAACATCATGGCCAGGATATTCCTGTGGCTGAGCATCACCCCCTTGGGATCGCCGGTGGTGCCCGATGTGTAAATGAGGGTGGCAAGGTCTTCTGCAGAGAGCCTGTGCAGTCTCTTCTCCAGTTCTTCTTCCATGCCGGATGCACGGCCCATTGTCAGGAAATCGGTGAAGTACATGATACCCTCACCCCTGTCTATGGACACGGTTTTGTCGAACACGATAATCTTTTCCAGCACGGTGGAATCAGCCAGGATGGCATGAGCCTTGTCGTATTGGTCCTGGTTTTCCACGAACAGGATCCGGATCTGCGCATCTTCTATGATATAGTTCGCCTCCTGCTGTGAGTCGGTCCCGTAAATGGGGACAGAGACAGCGCGGATGCTCAATGCGGCGAGATCCGCTATCGACCATTCCACCCGGTTGTGGGAGAAGATGCCCACCATCTCGGACTCGCCCACACCAAAGGCCAGCAGGCCCTTGCTAGCGGCGTCGATCTGTTCGCCGAAGTCCGCCCAGGTGTACGAGATCCAGGTTCCATAGGGTTTGTGCCTCACGGCTATCTTGGTCTCTCTCCACCTCTCTGCCCGGCTCCTTACCATGAGTGCCAGATGCTGTTCCTTCTGCAGAAATGCCTCAAATTCTTTTTTGTATGTATGATTCAGTGTCTTCACATGTCTCTCCCAAGGATTTGATATGTACCAATACTTCTTCATATATAATAAGCGGACGGGTTAAATCAGCAACAAGATTCAAGAATGAACGGATTGGGAGATATTCCTGCCGTGTGGTCAGAATCGATACTCTTGCCAGGGCACTTGCTGCCATCAGCTTATACTGGTGAGTGTCAAAGAAATCTTTGAGATGATCGGGTGATTGAGATACGGCGGTATGATTGTGAGACTTGCCGGCGGATCAACCATTACTTTAAAGGCGCGATGATACCTAGAAGAGGGCTCCGATATAGAAATATGCCGCGCTGTCACCCTCATCGGTATGGCCGAAGCCAAGGTATATGGGGCCGATGATCGAATCGGCGCCCAAAAATGCACTCCCGGCATAGATGAGATCCCCTGTGCTTACCTGCGAGCGTTTCTCCCAGGCATTGCCCGCCTCGATTGAAGCCCCCAGATACAGATCGTTGCCGAACACCTTTTCCTTCAACAGCTTGAACGTGTAGACGAATTCACCGAGCAGGATCTGCTGTCCGTAGAGCTGGTTGGGCGCCGTGCCGGACAGGTCGAACAACCCGCCGAGGAAGAAGTCCTGGTTGAACTCGTCGGTGCTGGTGAGCACCGATTCCCACCTGAATCGTGGGATGACGGTGCTTCGGCCAATGGAAACCGGCTTTACCAGGAGCGCCTTGAGCACATCATAGTTCTCGTCACTGCCAAGGTGAACCCGTCCGGCATAAAATATTGTCTCAAAAAGCAGGCCTTCTTTCGGGAAACCAGTGTCGTCCAGCTGGTCGAGAACAAAGCTCGCCTTGTACGTACCGATGTCGAACGTGTTTTCCGGGAGAGAGGGTTCGCCCGTGGTTCGTTTCACCTTTGTCCTGCCCTTCAGCAGACCGAGACGAAATTCTCCGTATTCTGCGAGCTGTACACCGAGGTCGGCGCCGCCGAACAGGTCCCTTCTCTCATACTCTGCGATCCTCTCATCGTCCACGTAGAGATAGAAAGGATGTGCATCGTGTTGGGCGTACGGTGCAACGAAGAGCCTCCATGCAGATGTCTCGAGGGGCTGGTAGAACTCGGTAAAGATCTTGCGCCGCTGACCGAGTTGGAAGGAGTTCTTCCACTCTGCCCCGAGTCTGTTTATTCGGGTAATGGTGTATTTGAAGAGAAAGTCATATGAAGTATTGCCCTCAAAATCATTGCTCAACTGTAGACCGGCTTCAATAGTATGCTGGACATGTTCCTTTTCCCTGGGTTCAAGGATGAGCCCCTGTCTCCCATTTCGCTCGACAAGCTGAAAATCGATATTCTCCAGATCAGCTCGTTTGGAGATCTCGAATATGTCCTGGGCAAGAACTTCCGCTTCAGGAGGTTTCCCCCTGGCCCTTTCCATGATCCGCTTCAGATACCCGCTCAGGATGTGTGCTTTCAGTACCTCTGTCTCCCTGATCTCGATGAATTCTATTTTGTCGGGACGTTTTGAACGCTTCAGCTGCTCCTGTCTGAGAGAGAGGTACTCTTCTTTGGTGAGCGAATACCTGCTCAGCTCTTCGGCAGCATCCAGCGCCGCTTTTCTGCCTATCTCCACTGCCTGGTTCATCCTGGTGAAGCTTGCGGTGGTAATGTCTTTGAGATCAGGCGTGATAAGAATATCCGATGGCATGAGTGTCGTGATCTGCTCGTCAACGTTTCTGTTTGTGAGGAAACCTGTTGTCTGGTCCGTTATAGCGAGAAAATTGTCAAGGTCGTCGCGGGTATACAGAGGAGTCCCTATGTTGACGGCAATAATCACATCAGCCCCCATCTGACGCGCCACATCCACCGGGAGATTTTTCGCCATGCCGCCATCGGCGAGCAGCCTTCCATCAATCTCCACCGGTGAAAAGGCCACCGGGATCGCCATGCTCGCCCGCAGTGCCCTGGCGAGATCGCCTCTGCCCAGTACCACTTCTTCTCCGGTCTCCATATCGGTGGCCACCGCCCGAAAAGGTATGGGAAACTCATTGTAATCGTTTCCTGCACCGAGGGTCAGCGCACGCAGAGTCAGGTCGAGCTTTTTCCCGGGGATAAGCCCCCTGGGAAGCGCAAGGCCTTGCCGGGCATCCAGCTCAATATCTATCAGGTAGTTCTCCTTGTCGGCCTTATCCCGATAAAACTGATTGCGCCGCGGGACGGTATCAGAAAATATCTTCTCCCAGTCGATCCGGGTGGTGAGTTTCTCCAATTCGTCTACCGGGGTCCCTGTGGCGTAGAGGCCTCCGATGATAGAGCCCATACTTGTCCCTGCAATGTAATCGAGGGGTACACGGAGTTCTTCAAGGACCTGGATCACCCCCACATGTGTCGCGCCGCGGGCTCCGCCGCCGCTCAGAACGAGGCCGATTTTCGGTCTTCCAGGAGCTGCCGGGGAGGGGATTTCATCCTGGGCTTGAAGGGCGGAAGACAAAAGAATCATAGACATGCACCCAATCCAGATACTCAGAAACGCACGTCTCACAATAGCATTCATCCTTTGATGATATTGAAATCTTTTAAGTATAATTATAACCCGTGATGTTCCTGAATACCACCCTTCCATGAAGGGACGGCTAATAAAAAACTTCACGACTGCGACCTCTTCAAGATTCCTAAGTCCTCATTATCTTTAATATTCATTACCATTGACCTCGAATTCTTACGAATAGATACTGGTAACTGCCTGAAATGGCACTGACTTGACGATACATTAAATCCTCTTATTTTCTTTACATGGACTGGGCCGGGCCTGCTGCAGGGATCTCTTTAAAAGATTATTTCTGTATTCTGCTTAAACCAAGCTACGCAATTGTAATACCGCGCATCAGTATTCCAGGAGGTCGCTTATTGTGAAAGAGATAGTTTTTCGTTTTACCATGGTACTGTTTTTTCTCTTTGTTCTGCTCACCACTTCATGCATGACCGAGCAGGAGATCTATGATTCGGCTGCCAGGGAAAAGGAACTGCCCGAATGGCGGGTCCTTGCGCGGGCCAGAGAGAACTATGGTCCGTATATTACGTGGAAGGAGTCCCTGATAAAGGAACTCTTTGCCGGCAGCAGGATCATATATACAAAATTCGGGCCGGTGGAATACACCATCGATGGAGAAGGCGGTCCGTATGTGATGGTTATGCACGGAGGCCCCGGGGGATATGACCAGACAGCAGCACTGTTCAGCGACATGTTTGGTAAAGGCTTTCGTATCATCAGCTGGTCCAGGCCAGGATATCTCCGTACCCCTATTCAGGATGGCAGGACATTTCAAGAACAGGCAGATATAGCAGCAGCCCTTCTGGATAACCTGGGCATTGTTCGTGTTGCTTTGCTCGCTTACTCGGCAGGCGGCCCGCCGGCAATATATTTTACCGTCAGATATCCGAAAAGAGTCTGGGCCCTTATCCTTGAGTGTGCAGTGACCCGGAAATGGGAAATCAGTTCTGATAACTTGGAAGAGAAGCTGTATTTCGGGTACCTTGTGTATGACGATGCATTTCTTTGGGCCGCCGATTCTACAGGGCAGATCGCCCCGCGGATCATTGGCATGTCTACGATCGAGATGGAAAGTTCGCTGGACAAGGATGCACAGAAAAAACTGATGGATGATATCATGAGAGATGAGCGCAGGGTGGGGGTGCTGAAGAATATGATGAAGAGTATGAGCCCGGGAGAGCTTCGCAAGGATGGCATGGAAAACGATATAGCGCAGCTCCAGAAGGTGAAAGACCTCCCACTGAAGGATATTCAGGCGCCCACGCTGATTATCCATGGAACAGATGACGCCGATGTCTCTGTGGAGGATGCACAGCTGGCAGCCAGACAAATACCTGGATCCGAGTTATATCTCGTGCATCGCGGATTTCATGTCATGGCCCTGACAAATTCCATAGACGAGATAACGAACAAACGGGTTGCCTTCTTAAAGGAGCAAGCTCCATACTAAAAACGAAATTACACGGCCTGTCCGCTTGTGAGCAGGGCCCTGTCCAGGAGGTAGCTGTAGGCGCTCAAGGCTGCTTTTGCGCCGGCACCTGCCGCCACCACGATCTGCTTTTCGATCTCATCGGTGACATCTCCGGCGGCAAAGAATCCGGGGATCGATGTCGACTGATCTTTGTTGGTTGGGATTTCTCCCAGGTCATTGAGTTCGATAAATCCCTTCAGGCAGGCGGTGTTGGGAATGAGACCGATCTCCAGGAACACCCCGTCGACGGCCAGATCCGATCGTTCCTTCCCGTCATTGGATTCAATACGCACGCCGCCCAATCGATTCCGGCCGGTGAATTCTCTGACCTGCATGGACGGGTGCAGGTTTACATGGCGGGCCTTTTCCACCTCTTTTATGAGCACAGGGTCTGCCTGAAAGTCCGGCAGGATGTTTATGATATGGATCTCCCTCGCATAGCTCAGAAGGTCCCGTGCTGCCGTGAACGCCGAGTTCCCTCCGCCGATGACCGCCACGCGCTTGTCCTTAAAGAGCGGTGCGTCGCATGTAGCACAAAAGGCAATACCTTTGCCGATGAACCGGTCCTCTCCAGGAACTCCGAGCTTCCGGTATTCCTTGCCTGCGCAGTAGATAACGCTGTGGGACCTGAAGATCGTCCCGCTTTTGGTTGTGAGGTGGAACTCGCCGTCTTGAAGCTCTATGGATTCCACCGCCACATCGAGTATCTCGGCAATAGGGTATCGCTCTGCGTGATCGCGGAAGGCCTCGGCCAGGGCCTGTCCGCTGATGGAAGGAATCCCCAGCCAGTTTTCTATGCTGGCGGTGTTCGTGATCTGTCCGCCCACCTTTTCTCCCACGAGCGCGACGTCGAGGTTCTTCCTCGATGCGTAGACCGCAGCGGAGAGAGCTGCAGGGCCTGCCCCGACAATGATCGTCTGATAGGTGTGGTCCGGGGCGGCGATTGTGGCAAACCGTTCGCCCCTTGCCTCGCGCATCTGCGCATCTATCCGCTCATATTCCTTTGGCTTTATCGTCTTCAAGATCTCGAGAGTTGCGTCGAGTGCGGGCAGCGCACCTTCAAAGGCAGGCCTTTCATTGATAACGGTGCGGGGCACCCCGTTTACCTCGTAGCGCTGGACAAGTTGTGGGAATTCAGAGGATTCAACCATGTCGGAGCGAATATGCTCATTTACAAGCGCCATCTGATGGGCGAGATGAACCATCTTCGGGCAGTACGGGCACGTGAGCGTCACCATGACCTCCAGGTGTACAGGTTTGTCAATGAGCTTGAGGAGTGTCTCGATCTCAGGATCGAGACCGGACTTACCTTTCGAGACCATGACGATGGCCTCGATGAGCGATCCGAACTCATACCCGGCAGTGATGCCGTAAAAACGGATGCCGTAGTCTGTCTCTGAGAGAATGGCCGTGGCAGGGACCTTGCTGATCCCGTATTCGCGTGCCAGAGAGGCATCCGCGACAAGGTCGTGGACTGTGGCGGTGATCTTCTCTGAGATATCCGCTAATGCCTTGAGCATGGTCTCCTGGTCCCGGCAGGCAGCGCATGCGTGTTCCTGGGTAAAATAGACGAGCCGGACAGGGGAGACGAGCCCGGCAAAGATCTTAATCAACTCTGCCCTTGTCTTTTCATCGATCAGTTCCGGCATGGATGTTCCTCCTGTATTCCATCTGGCGGGTTCATCATGATAACAACCAAACCCCCGATCCTGTTTCATCATGTGCCTGCAGGATCTCTTTCGGGGATTATGACGTGCTCGTTAGTATAATAGGTAACGATGTTTTTGATCCCTGTCTACAGGGTTGAGTATAGAAAGTGTTCTCCCCTGACAGGGAAGGAAAAGATAATCGCAGGAGAGGTCTTAAAGCAGGTTCGGCATACCCATCCACAAGGCCGATCTCAGACACAAAAAAGGCCCCGTTGCCGGGGCCTTGTGGGAGGTGCATAGGTATAACAATACTGTAAAACGGTATTCCTTTTATACGCTGTACATAAAAGTCTTTTGCCTGCTTGAGTTATGGGTATTAATAAAACAATGATTATGCCTGAACAAGTTCTGAAGCCTCTGAATCCACTTCCTGGGCGAGTCTGGCCTTTTCTTCGGCTTCTTTGTGTGCCTCTTCATAGCCCATGGAAGAGAAGTATATCGCGCGGTCAAAGAACAGTACTACGCGGTTATTCATCTCAAGACTCTGGTATATCTCAAAGGTCGATTTGAACAGATAGGTTTCAAGGAGATAGAGCCACAGATATCTCTTGATGAGCAGAAGAGCCATTACCACTTCTTTCAATGGGATGCCTTCATTATAACGTCTCTTTCCTAGCCGTGTGTAGTGTTCCTCAAGGTCGTCTTTCGGCGTGTCTTTGCTGAGCCATAATCCCAGTTTGCTGTACACCTCGTATATGCGACGGTACACCTCCTTTCTGTGCAGCTTGTTGTAGGATTCGGTCTCTTTCCTGCTGAGCATGTCCTTTAAAACACGCTGTGACAGTTCTTCCGAGTGGTCCTGTATCAGTTCTACTAATTTGGAATACATAATAACCCCTCCTAGAATCTTTTCTCCGGCAGCTGACCCCGACCATGAGCGCCTTTGGATATGGTGGTATCTTTAAAGAGCGCTTTCCCTATATACATTTGATGCCTGTTGGGCCCTTTTCGATGCATGATGTATGCAAATTTAAGACGGCATATGGTGCCAATGTCAAAATCATCAGGCCTGGCCATGCAGGTACCTGAGTATGAGAGAGACGGCATCGGCGGACCGGGAATCAAAGATCTCGGTGAGCTCAACAGTTGTTTTTTTTGCCTCCTCGATGAGTTCCAATACCCTCTTGTGAGCCTCTTCGATTATCCTGTCGCGCTCCTTTTCAATCTCGACCGTCGAGAACTCCTGGGCGGTTATGGCCTTGGACTGCTTCCTGGCCTCTTCGAGTATCTGCCGTGCCTTGGACTTGGCCTCGGCAATGATACCTTCGGCCTCACCTTCGATGGTACGTAATGTGCTGTACATCTCTTCCGGCATGGATGGTCTCCTTTGCTATCAGGATCTTTATGCTTTGGATCTATTCATCCGCCATTGCGGACTGTGTTGGATTCAGAATAAAAACTTTTCTGCATGTGAGATCTGAGCACAACTACCTTTCAGGGATTTCAGGGCCTGAATACATACTGAGTGGTGGTCTTCAGCTCAGACCTGAGGGTACTCACCTGGGCTTTGAATATTCGCAGGATATCATGGCGTACCACCAGCGGCATTCCGGCAATTGCCGAGAACACCTTCGCCTCGATGCCCTCTTTCGTGTGGACGACGATATCTCCAGCCTCTGACTGAACTTCAAGGATCATGGGCAGCAGCAGGCGGGATTGCTCCTCTTCGGTTATCATCCCGGCGAGGCGGCGTAACTCCTTTTTCCTGAAATGATGCTCCGTGCCGTCATTCAACAGTACATGGGGATGTTCCTCGTTCATGAGTTGGGCGAGAGTCTTTCTCCTGCGGGGCAGGTGGGCATTCACGGCCTTGAGTTCATTGGTAAGGTATCCGTCAATTGCCGCGTCTTTCCCCTGATCAATAGGCATATGCCTCTCTCTGTTCGATGAGCAGTTTTACCCTCTTGAGCCGTGCCGCCTCTTCGCGGTCCCGCTCCTCAAACTTCATGTTCAGATACTTGATGGTAAGGAAGAGGCTTGGGATGACAACGTATTCCAGGGCATTGTTGATCCGTTTCACCTTGTTGATCTCGATGCCCAGCAGATCGAGGGATTTCTGGAGTTCCGCCAGTTCCACCAATGTTTCGAGGCAGCTGTGGGCAAGTGTCTGCGTATGTTCCATATGACCGGAATAATCCAGAGGATTGCGCGGTTCATCGTGGGGGGAGAATTCCTGGGCATTTTCAAACATGGGGATTCTCACCCCGGCCACATTGCGTGATTCGGCACGGATCTTCAGGACGGACACCGCGCCGAGGAGCTCTTTTTTCAGGGGCTCATACCCATGATACCCTGCAGTCAGAGAAAAGGAGGTGTGGGCGTGGGCCATCTCTTCATAGAGTCTGAGGCGCAGCCGGGCGCTCTCCTTGATGGTCTGGATAAATTCCATGACCAGGATGGAGAGCCTGTCCTTGACGATCTTCTGGATTCGAAGCGCAAGCCTGTGGCGTTTCTTGAGCCTGGCAAGCTCCATCTTTGTGGGCCTGGCAATCTGTATCTTCGTGGCCATTCGTGCTTACTCCTCGCTGTCTGGTTCCTGGTTACTGGGAAGGTATCTGTCAATGAACTCCTGCCTGATGAGTTTCAGGTCCTCCACCGGGAGTTTTGAAAAGATCTTCCACGCGGTGGCCAGGGTCTCTTCCACCGGTCTCCGCTCGTATTCCCCCTGGGATATGAAATCCTGTTCAAAGGAGTCCGCAGATGAAAGATAGATCTTGTCCCGTTCGCTCAAGCCTTCTGCGCCGATGACGGTGGATATCTCCCGCAGGTAGTTTCCTTCTGCATATGCGGCATACGACTGCATGAACACATTGTTGTGGTCATCCCTCGTCTTCCCCTCCCCGATGCCCTCGCGCATCATCCTGGACAGGGAGAGGAATACGTCGATGGGCGGATAGACGCGCTTCCGTTCAAGTGCCCGGGAAAGGACGATCTGTCCCTCCGTAATATAGCCGGTGAGGTCGGGAATGGGGTGGGTGATGTCGTCATCCGGCATGGTGAGGATGGGCATGATGGTAACAGATCCCTCCTTGCCCGATATTCTGCCCGCCCGCTCGTAGATGGTGGAGAGGTCTGTATACATGTATCCGGGATACCCGCGTCTGCTGGGTATCTCACCCCGCATTGCCGCGAGTTCACGCAGGGCATCGCAGTAGTTCGTGATATCGGAGAGGATCACCAGAACATGCATGCCATGCTCCCATGCCAGGTAGTCGGCAGCGGTCAGGGCTAGCCTCGGGGTGGACAGTCGTTCAATAACCGGCGCGGATGCGGTGTTGATAAATCCTACCGACCGGGACAGTGCACCGGTCTCTTCAAGGTTTTTGATAAAGTATGCTGCATCGTCGTAGCTGACGCCGATGGCTCCGAAGACAATGGCAAACGATTCGTCTTTGCCCTTCAGTGCCGCCTGACGGACGATCTGCGATGCAATCTTGTTATGGGGGAGCCCTGAGCCGCTGAAGATGGGGAGTTTCTGGCCGCGGACCAGGACGTTCAGTCCGTCGATCGCAGATATTCCGGTTTCGATGAACTCGGCGGGGGGCTGTCTGGATGCAGGGTTGATGGGGGATCCGTTTATATCCAGGTAGTCATCGGCGACAATGGCAGGACCGTTGTCCACAGGCTTGCCGTTGCCGTCGAATATCCTGCCGAGGATATCAAGCGAAACCGGCAGCTTCAAGACCTCGCCCTTGTAGCGCACCGTACTCTCCAGGAGGTCCACCTCACTGACCCCCTCGAATACCTGGACAATGGTCGTTTCCCTGCCCACTTCGATAACCTGGCCGCTGCGGATCTCCCCGGTTCCCAGGCGGACATCGACGATCTCGTTGTATTTGATCCCGGGAATACTCTCGATCATGAGCAGTGAGCGTCGTGCCGTGGAGATCGCCTTGGTCTCACGTGTGAAAAGCTGTTCTGCCTTCATTTCAGCCCCTCCCCCGGCGCTGCTGATTCGAAGTCTTCCAAAAGCTCGCCGATATAGGTGTCGAACTCCTCGTTCGGGATATCCTTCATTCGTGAAATTCTCTGTACAACCGGCAGGGCGGCAATCTCCGCTACCGAGGTTCCGCCTTCCGCCATACCCTTGGCCAGTTCGTAGAATTTTATGATCGTGGACAGCATGGTATGCGCCCTCTTGGGCGTGGTGTACGTGTCAACGGGATGGTATGCGCTCTGCATGAGGAAGTCTTCCCTGATTATCTTTGATGCAAGGAGCATAAGCTTGTCATCTTCAGGCAGTGCCTCGGGTCCCACCAGGCGCACGATCTCTTCGAGTTCCGCTTCCTGCTGGAGGATCCTGAGCGCCGTGTCGCGCAAGGGCGACCATTCAGGGCTTACCGAGTTCCACCATTCCCTCGTGGCATCGGCGTAAAGAGAATAGCTCGTCAGCCAGTTGATGGTGGGGAAGTGGCGTTTGTTCGCCAGGGATACATCGAGGGAATAGAGCGCCTCGACAATCCTTAACGTGCTTTGGGTAACCGGCTCCGAGAAGTCGGCGCCCGGAGGACTCACGGCACCGATGACCGTTACCGAGCCTGTTCTTTCCGGACTGCCCATGCACCTGACCCGGCCTGAACGTTCGTAGAACGAGGCGAGTCTCGATCCGAGATACGTTGGGAACCCTTCTTCCCCCGGGGTTTCCTCGAGCCGGGCCCCAATCTCCCGCATTGCCTCGGCCCAGCGGGAGGTGGAATCCGCCACCAGTAGGACGTCATATCCCATATCCCGGAAGTATTCAGCAATGGTGATCCCGATAAAGATACTGATCTCCCGGGCTACAACCGGCATGTTCGATGTGTTGGCGATAAAGATCTCCTTTTCCTGCAGGAGGCGATCGGTCTGGGGATCTCTGAGTTCGCGGAAGCTGTGAAGGACGTCCGACATCTCGTTGCCGCGCTCCCCGCAGCCCACATAGAGGTTGAGATGCGTCTGTGACCATCTGGCCATCTGTTGCAGGGTAACGGTCTTGCCTGTTCCGAATCCGCCGGGGATGGCCGCCTTTCCGCCCAGCGCCAGGGGGAACATGTAATCGATGATCCTCGTTCCGGTCACGAGCAGGTTGCCGGGATTCAGCCGCTGTGCGTATACCCTCGGCTTTCTCGCAGGCCAGCGCTGCATGAGGAAGATGTCCTTCTTTTTCTCCCCGTCTAAGACCACGGCAACGCTCTCCTCTATAGTGAAGTCCCCTTCATGAATCTCCAGGAGCTTCCCCTGTGTCCCTATGGGGATCATGATCCTGTGTTCCAGAAGGCCTGTTTCAGCGACAGTGCCGATGATGTCTCCTTCCATGACCGTCTCACCCGCTGAGAGGGCAGGCGTGAAATGCCACTTGGCATCACGGTCCAGCGGGTATGTCCGTGCACCCCGGGAGAGGAAGTCCCCGATATCGTCCTTCATGCTTACCAGGGACCGCTGGACACCATCGAAGATGCTCCCCACGATGCCGGGCCCGAGTTCCACCATGAGAATCTCACCGGTTCTGGCCACAGGTTCACCCACCTTCAGCCCGGTTGTATCTTCGTAGACCTGGATCACGGCCTTGTCTTGCTCCAGACCGATGATCTCACCGGCGAGCCGGATATCCCCCACTTCAACAACCTCATAGACACGGGAGCCGCGCATATCCTCCGCAATCACCACGGGTCCCGAGATCTTCCAGATCTTACCCATGTGTCATCTCCTTATGAATACACCTAGATTTCAATGCTAAACCCGATTAGTTTCTTGGCATACGACTGATAAAATTCCTTTATGCTCTCCGCTCCCTGATCAAAGAGGGTAGGTATTTCCACAATGACCGGGACTGTTTTTTTGGAGGCCGAGCTCTCTTCGAGGATATCTTTCACGTATCCTTTCCATTCCTCAGGTATGACAATGATGCCGATGGAGGCGTCCTGGCTGAGATCAAGTAATGCGGCACGTACCTGTTCGGCGATATTGCCGTCTTCCCGGATAATCCGCCATGCGCCGATGCCGCCCATGCGCATGAAGGTGACCTGATCGGCGGTGCCGATCATTGCAATTGTTAGATCCTGATCGTTTTTCATAGTCTACATGTCGAGGTAGTTTGCTACCTCTGATATCGGGAGTGAATCGGAAACAGACTTGAGGACCAGCCGTACCGAGCGCGTCTCCCATTCCTTTACCGTGACCAGGGCCAGTACCATGGCCGGTGAAAACACCTTTGGCGAGAGGAGTTCCTTTAAGGATCTGATCTGGTGGATATCGCTGATCCGTTCAATGGCACGGATATCCTTTTGTGCTTCAAAGTCTTTGACGATATCCCGTATCATCTGTGCGTACTTGGTATATTCAAGCTGGGCCACCATCTCAGGCGGTTTGAGCGCAGCAAGCGCTGTGAGCCTCTCGGGCGAAAACAACTCTCCTCCCGGGAGATACGAATCGAGGCGTGTTGATGATTCCGTCAAGACAGAACGCACCGCCATGCGGAGGTTTGTGATGTCGATCATGATGCCCAGCGCTTTTACAAGCACGTCCGAATCGTCCATGCGGGAGAGCTGTTTTTTAAGCTGCGAGTAATAGGCCTCTTCGAGATCCCTTTCCGCCTTTGCCTCCATTCTCGTATCTATTTCCACCAGCTCCTCTACGATGCCGGCATATGCCTTCAATCCGCATCGCAACAGCAGGGACTGAATGTCCTCGATACTGCGTGCTGCTGACAGTTCGCCTAAGAGACCTTCCTTATGGATTCTTCCTGCCTGGATGAACGGGGCTTCGTCTTCTGCAAGGAGCCGTCTGAGTGCAATCTTGATATTGAATACGTCGAATTTCTCCATATACATCGATGCGATGCGTCTCATTTCAGGGGGCGAGCGGAACTTCAGCATACGATCAAGGCTCTCATCGATGTAGGTCTGGAGGAAGCGGTTTGCTTCATCAAATGTCTTTACCGCGTTCTTGTCCAGATGCAGCCCGATGGAGGAACCCTTCATTGCAGTGACTGCATCGTCAATGGTCGATTTCTGGAGGGCATCTTTCATCATGGCAGTTGTGATGCCCTTTGCCTCTTCAGCCTTGAAGAGGGCGGTGGCGAATGCATAGCTCGGGCTTACCTGATTCACTTGGCACCGTCACTGAAGAGCTTCTGTCCGATCTCGGGCAGGATCTTGGTCAGGAGCATTTCGAGCCTGGTATCATAGGTGTTGTCGATGCTGACCTTGCCTTGGGTATCCTCGGCAAGGAGCCCGCCAAGACAGTCCACCTCTGAGATCTCCTTGATCTGTTTGCCGAGTTCGTCATTGTCTGCAACGATCTTTTTGATGGCATCGATGTCTTTTGACGCCACACGGAACCTGATCTTGTGAGAATCGTCCAGTCCGGATACAACCTCATGGATCAGTCCTGTCCAGGTCTGCGGCATCGTTGGATTCTTTGCAAGCTCCTCTTTGACCTGAGAGATAACCTTCTTCAAGAGCAGATCCTTCTGTTTCAGAACCGTGAGGCGGGCATCAACAGCTCCCTTTGCAAGGATCTTATCGGATTCCTGCTTTGCCTCGGCCAGGATCCTGTCTTTGATCTGCTCGAACTTGAGGTCTCTGGCCTTTTCAGCTTTTTCGATGAGGTCCGCTGCCTTAGCCCGGGCATCTTCAACTATGCCCGCCGCCTCCTGCTCGGCCTTGTTGAGAATTGCCTGTCGAATCTTTTCAGCTTCCATGGAATCACCCTTTCCCGCAGCGGTGCGGGTATGATCTTATACGAGTTGTCCCTGTGGTTTTTCTCCGCAGGCCTGGTATCTTGCCTGAGGATTTTCCTTAAAGCCTATATCCGGTTTCCCGGCTGTCTTCATGCCGGGCATGTTCCGGCAAAGCCTCCCTGCCGTCCGGGTTGGCTATACTGCCGGTGTCAGCATGGCTACATGAGTTTCAGGATGCTGAACGCCATGATGACAAAGACGAGGCCCAAGACCCCGATGAGCTCAACGAATACCGCGAGCATCATGGAAGAGGTGAGGATCTGGCCCCTTGTCTTGGGGAGGAGCGCTATGCCCGAGGCACAGACCGATCCCTGAAAGATGGCGGAAAAGAGCTCGGCAGCCCCGCCCATGGTGCCGACAGCGGCAACGGCGAGACCTGCACTGCCCGAAGTCGGCATATTGGGAATGACGACAGTGAGGATGATGATTAAGATGATGAGACCGTAAAAGGTCTGAGTCATAGGCAGCGATGCCAGAACGACCACATTTCTGAGCTGTCCGGAATCTTCGGACAGGGTCGCCACACCGGCTGTTGCTGCCAGGCCGATGCCGATGGCTGAGCCTGCCAGACCGCCGATTAACGCAAGAGAACCTCCTATAGTGGCCAAAGCCTGTAATTCATTCATATTTTCACCTCACTTTATGATCTCGTACCTACCACTACCTTCTTGTAATGACGCACCATAAGCGGCGCGTATTCTCGTCCGCCGCCTTCATAGAACTTCATCAGGAATTCCACGAAGCATAGTCTTAAGGAATGGATAAAGGCGGCAAGGCTGCTCAGGAGCATGTTGAAGGTATGGAGAACAACCAACAGAACAGTCCCAACAATAAATGCCACAATAAAGCCGGCTATGCCCGGTATGATCCCGGCCAGGATGGAGGAGAACCAGTCGGCAAGCAGATTGAACGAAGAGGCGAGGTAGTAGGTTGCCAGTCCGACCCCAGCCAGCCGTGAATAGGACATGATGTCACCCAGAATGCCGGTCAGGTCGAAGATCCAGAAGAGCGCACCGAGGTAGCCCATCTGCATGAATGCACTGATCACGATCAGGACAAGGCCGGTTGCGAGCGGATAGGCGAAGGACGCATAGACCTGGGCATCAACGGGCAGCAGGGGTATATTCAACAGGGACCAGAACAGGTAGGGGATGCCGAATACCTCGGTGATGAAGAGCCCGATCTTGCTCAATATCAGCCCGATGTTCTTCTCACGGACACCCCTGATCAGGGAGAGTATGTGCGCGGTATTCACGTGGATTATCCCGACGATCAGCGCGATCACGATAAAGGTTATGGGATCGGAAAGCTGTTTCTGTACCCAGGTGGCCATGGCCAGGCTCTCCAGGTTGATGGCGAAATACTTATTGAGAAAATCACCGAGATACGTGCCGCTTAACAGGCCGAAGATCAGCCCGACCGTTCCGCCGATATAGAGAACGTTTCTGAAGAGGTGTACATTTGGCGAGGCGGGGTCGTCTACAAGCTTGTCGAGGAAAAACCGGGTTACCGCAAGGAGCCCCAGTGCATAGATGGCATCGTTGAGCATCAGGCCGAAGAAGAAGGCAAAGAAATATGCCACCACCGGAGTGGGGTCCCAGTCACCATACCTGGGAATGCTGAAGAGGTTCACGATAACCTGGAACGGCCGTATTATGGGAGGATTCTTGAGCTTTGTCGGAGGTTCTTCCTTTTCCTCCGGCTCGATCATCTCGAGGAAGTGGTACTCCTTGGAGGCTTCAAGAGATGATCTCATTTCGTCTGCACGGCTCACCGGCACCCATCCCTCGATAACCGTTGCATAGTGGAGGTAGGAGAGCTGTTCGAGAACCAGCAGGCGGTCGTGATTCTGCGAGAGAACCTCCCGGAAGTAAACCGTATCGTCGAGGTTTTCTTCTATGAGTGTTTCAAGCTGCCCGTCGATCTCTTCTATCTCGCCTGCGAGGTCCTCCTGAAGCGTTCGATGCTCCTTAAAGAACCTGCTCAGGGTCCATTCCCTGTCAGGCAGCCGCAGCTCCATGGCCCCCAGGTCGAGGGCAAGCTTCATGATGGTTTTCTTCTGGTCTGTCCGTGCAACAATCAGGGTGACAGTCTCACCTGCCACCTCGGCAGAGATGTTCTGGATAAGGCCGGGTGAGGCTTTGGCAAGAAACTGTTTGTGCGACTCTGCAGAGAAAACCAGGACCTTTGTGAACAGGTATTCCCCGCTGTAGTTGAGGTCTTCGAACGAGAGATCAACGTTTGCAGCCAGGGGAGAAAGGTACCGGATCAGGGATGCAATATCCGATATCCTCTCCTGGAGGGCCGTGCGATCCTTTGAGAGCGTGAGATACCGGGCATGGATCTCATTGATCAGGGATACCATCTCCATGGTAGTCTTGGTGGGGGTACTTTCAGGTACCAGGATCTCCCGTTCTCCCCGAAGCGCCGAGAGGATATCCTGGATACGTGAGAGGGCAAGCGAGACCTGTTCCCTTAAGACCCTTATTGTATCCTGCTCCTGAGATGAAAGTTCCCCGGCAGGTTCCACGTGCAGCATGCCGGAGGTCTGAAGGTCCATGAGTGTAGTCTCCGTATCATCCTTGAGCGATGCGAGCCTCATCTTGTACATGGGCTCGGGGAAATTGATCAGCATAGGGATCATGACAGGGATTTCAACCTCCTTGATCTTCTTTCAGAGAACTTCGTATACGTACCACGGTGGTCAGCGCGGTGAATCCGCCCCGGTGGACAACGAAACAATCCCGATTGTATAGATGGTCCATAACTATCTTGAATCATTAGATAAATAGATGACGCGCCATGTTTTCAGGGATGATGCTGATGATCAGAAAGACTCCGTCTATGCGGGTGAAAACCAAAAAATTTTGCCTTCCTCCCACATACTCTCTTGGTGTAAGTAAATTTTTTCCTGCAGATTTTCATCACATAAAAAATAACATCACCTGTTAAAGAATCACCATTCCACAGAGACTTCATAAAAAGAAAAACACAATATAAGTATATAAGTAAGAATTAATTTCCGGCTGAAGAAAGTCAAGAGAGGCAGGAAAAAGATCTTCAGTGTTACATCGATATCAGGTCAGGGCAGAGCTCACGGTGATGGTTTCATCAGGCAAGGTCAAACAGATGTGCCTGCCATGGTTTCAGGTCGATATACAATCCGTAGGAGATGAGATTGGACGGCTCCCGTTCATACTGCGCATCGGTCAGCACGTCCAAGAACACCATGGGGTTTTTGGTCATCAGATCCCGAGGCAGATAGATCCTGCCCTGGGAATGGTCCGGGGAATAGTTGACAACGACAAGTTTGAACCGGTCATCTCCATACCATACCCAGGACAGAAGATTCCTGTAAGTCTGGTTGCTCTCCCAGGCAGGGGCCGGATCCATGAGCTTCCAGGTGCCCCGGCGGACCAGGTCGTGATTTATATAGCCCAGCATGCGGTCATAGAACCGGCAGAGTCTGCGGTCAGGGGTTTCCTTCCACTGTCGCTTAAGCTGGACCGGCTGCTTCAGGGTTGTTCCCGCCATCTGACCGTCGTGGAAGAAGTGCAGCCCCGGGATTGTTGCGGCAATAATTGCTGCTGCAGTCGATTTTTCCTTGCCGAAGGCAGCTGCGGCCCTTTTTTCGTCGTGATTCTCGATGAACCGCACTGATCTGTTCTGATAGGACGACTCTGCCCACAGGTGATCGTGTATCTGCTGGGCAGGTGCGTTCACGAGCAGGTCATAGAGCTTCTTGTCATAGGTATAATCAAAGCCCAGCTGCTGGAGCTGCCATTCCAGATCCCAGTACGCCTCTGCAATGAAGATGAATGACGGATAGAGCTGTTTGACCCGGTCGATGGCCTCAGCCCAGAATTCCTGCGCAGGTTTCGGGGTGTCTTTGACAAACGGTCCCCAGGTCTTTTCAAACACGCTATTCAAAACGAGCATGGCCATATCGCAGCGCACCCCGTCAGCGAAGTGTGCGATTCGAAGCAGTTCTTCGATCAGAGCCATTCTTGCATCCTGGGAAAAATAATTCAGCTGGACAGTGTCTTTCCATGAGGGGAAGTACGGATCTTTTCCGTGCGCAAGGACATTCCCCTTTTTCGTGGTAAAGAACATGTCCGGGCTGCTGCTGGTCTCTCCCGTTTCCGCATGGATGAAATACCCGGGATTGGACAGGGTCCAGGGATGGTCGAGCGCCAGGTGGTTGGGGACGAAATCCAGGATAAGCCCGATCCCTTCCCTGTTCAGACTGTCCTTGAGTTTTTTGAGGTCATCCTCCGGGCCGAACCGGGGGTCAAGACGGTAGGAGTACACTGCATACGGGGAGCCGATCACGTCTTCTTCGCGCCAATTGGGCAGGGCTGTTTCGTAGTCCTTGATCAGCCCGTCCTCTGAGAGCGCGCTTGTCCTGGAACCTTTTGAGCGTTCCCACATGCCCATGCACCACAGGAGATCAAATCCACTGCGGGCAAGGGATTTCCATACCTCCTGCGGGAGGGTGCCCAGGGTTATCTCTTCCCCGTATTCTTCCTGCAGCCGGCCCAGGAAGAGCACCGTGTTGATTTCAAGAAGATTCGGATTGCTCAATGTAGACAGGGACATATTCTGCATCTGCATACCTCCATACCCCTGATGCTTTTATGCTATGACCTGATGGCAACTTCCACCGGTTTTGCTGCAAGCGATTGTATCAGGACTGCCGGATCGATCTCTATCATCAACCCGCGTCTGCCGCCGTTGATACATATTTTTTCAAGGTCCATGACGGATTTCTCCACATATACGGGGAGCCGCGTCCTGGTGCCGAAGGGGCTTATGCCGCCGACCATGTATCCGGTATATTTTTCAGCGGATTTTTCATCACAAGGGGCTACGCGCTTTACCCCGAGCTGACGTGCAAGCTGTTTTGTCGATACCTCGCAGTCACCATGCATGAGCACGATGAAGGCACGTCTGTCTTCAGACTCCATCACCAGGGTCTTTATCACCATATGCTCCGGCACATCCAGGGTAACGGCTGCCTGGCGGGTGCCTCCGTGTTCCACGTAGGGGTAAGGCTTTGCAGCAAACTGAATCTTCTTCTGTCTCAAAAACCTGACTGCCTGGGTTGTGGGATAATCTTTATTCGACATCGTATCATCCCTTTAGTACACCAAACAAGGCTGTCCGCTCAAGCGTTTCTAGACACATGGGGGACGCTACCTGTATGCGCGCTCAGCAGCTACCCCGGTCTCCGTCCGTGATCTCGCCCATGAGTACATCCTTTTCAAGCCAGAGATCATTCACCCAGTCCTGGATCGCGCTGCGGTATTTCGGGTCGTCACGATAGTCGCCATGCAGGATGTATGCGGGGATCTCCCTGATCCGTATGCGTACGGTGACACGGTCGATGCTGCCGGTGAGGAAATCTATAAAGCTGCAGCGTCTCTCGGGATAGACAATGGTTGTATCGATCATCGTCCGAATACTTCCTCCCATGACAAACAGTGCTGTTGCAAGACCTCCTGCCCTTGGTCTTAAGAGATGACGGTATGGAGACAGCTGGTCCTGCTGCTTATTGGTGGTGAATCTCGTTCCCTCGAGAAAGTTCAAAATGGCAATCGGCTGATCTTTGTACCTCTCACATAACGCTGCGATGGTCTCGAGATCTTTGCCTCTCATGTCGGGGTGCCTCAGAAGATATTCCTCTGAATAACGCATGAGGTAGGGGAAATCAAGGGACCAGCAGGCCGTCCCGAAGACGGGCAGCCAGAAGAGCTCTCTCTTGAGGAAAAACTTGATGAAGGGGATGCGTTTGTGAAAAACCTTCAACAACACCATGATGTCTGTCCAGGACTGGTGGTTGCAGATAATGAAATAACGCCCGTTCCGGTTCAGTCCATCCAGCCCTTCGATGTCCCATGAAATATGCTGGGTAAGGTTTTGTATCGACATGAGCCCGGCAAGCCAGCATTCAACGATGCAGATGAGAATCCTGCTGATGGCGGGCTGGAGTCCCGGTCTTCGTATGATGAATTTTACCAGGGCCATGGTGTATCCGGGAACTGACCAGACAAGGGTGTTCAAAACGATAAGCAGGATTGTGGCCGTCCCCAGGATAAACGGGGGGAGGGAGGAAAGCGGTGCATAGCCCATTTTTTCCGGTTCATCCATATATCAGCGGCCTGATCCGTACATGATACAGATACTGGAAATAATACGTTCGATACTGCGTGCGGGCAAGCTCACGGAGTACGATGCAGCCGGGACCTTGCCCGGTTGCATCGTGCATCTTTATGAAAGGGGTTCCTTTTCTTCCTGTTCCTGTGCGGATGAAACGGGTTCGTTGTTTTCTTCCTCATCTGTCTCGGAAAGATCCGCTGTCTGGTGTTCGTCGTCAGTCAGGTCAAGCTGCCGTGCTGGTGTCGCAGCTCCTTCATCCGCGATCTCTTCCATCCAGAGCGGGTGTCGGTGCCTGGCATAGTCCAGGCGGACCCTGCCGGTGAAGATGCCCCGGACCATGGGCCGGTTCGGCTTGATGATTATGGCGGCCATGTGTGCGATGAATGCCAGGATGAAAAGTACAAAAAAGACATTGTGCGTCCAGGTGGCCAGCATGACGATCGGATATGACAGATCAGGAGCATAGAGGTTCTTGTAGGTCTTGACAAGACCCGAGAGAATGAGCCCGGCTATGATGAAGGCCATGCCGATATATGCCAGCCGCTGCTCCGGCAGGTATTTGTGGAAAGGAGGTTCCTCACCTTTGCCGAAAAAGCTCTTTATGACCTGGATGGATTCGTTCAGGTCTCCCTTCTTTGGGAGCATTCCTTTCTCTCCCAGCAGGCCGTGATAGACAACGTGGAACAGGGATGCTGCGATGAATATGACCGAGGCCATATAGTGCAGGTTCAGAGAGAAGATGAAATCACCAGACCATGCCATGCCCGGGAGATCTGTGATGTAGTATCTCTTGGCAATGGGCAGCTCGAATAGGCCGGTAAACACGAGGACGATCCCTGAAACGGCGATAGCCCAATGTTCCGAGAGTTCAACCAGGGTGTGCCGCTGAACGAGGCCTTGTTCTTCCAGGATGCGATCACTCATTTTCCTGCTTCTCCTTTTTTTCTTTGCTGCTCTTTGATGATGCCCCTTTGACTGCTGCTATCCCTGCTGCGAGGCCTACAAGAGGTGCGAGGAGAACCGAGTTTCCGAATACCGCTGTCTCGGCCATCTTTGACGTTACGGGTTTCAGATGGGGTTTGCCCGGGCCCTGCTCGATTGCGGCATTGAGCTCCTCAAAGGGGATGGGCGAGACATACAGTGTCGAGGTACCGCCATTTTCCTCTTCTCCGTAGAGAGAGCCGTTCATCTCTTCGGCCCTTCTATGAGCCTCTTTGTAGATCTCTTCTCGGGGACCTATGAGCATGGCCTTTTGTGGGCATGCATCGACGCATGCAGGGTTCTTGCCCTGGAGAAGTCTGTCCTGGCAGAGGTCACACTTGAACATCACCCCGTTTCCCGCCAGGGTTGGGGTAATGTCGAGATAGATCCCTACTCCCGACTGGCGCTGGGGGATATCCCAGGGGCATACGGTCCTGCACTTTGCACCGCCGAAACACAGGTCCTTGTCAATGACCACGGCCCCGGTTGCATGCTTGTGGTTGGCGGCAAACGGGCAGATGGTGGCACATGCCGGGTTGTCGCAGTGCATGCAGCGTCTTGGCACGTGCACGGTCTTCTTCACCCCGTCTTGTTCCACCTGGGCTGTTTGAATGAACAGCCAGTTGTACGGGGTGAGCCGGCCCACAACATCTTTGTCTTTTGACCAGTCCTCGATCTTGCCCCGGGGGAACGGATCCGGGATAGGATCCACGGGGCCCGGAATCCGTTCGATGTTTTTAGCCCTGCAGGACGACACGCATGCCGGTGTATCCAGGTGCGGACAGCCGTCACAGAGGCTGAGATCGATCAGGGTTGCATATGCGCCGGGTTTCTTTGCATGGGCAGGCATGGGGATACCCATGCCTGCCGCAATGGTGACTCCTCCGGCGGCCTTCAGGAATGATCTTCTTG